>ULIQ01010589.1_pt1 | contig 7252 bp, 6 predicted proteins | sample 1950561 | NCBI WGS metagenome assembly ULIQ01 (sample SAMEA4835455, study PRJEB28245) | human gut metagenome | biome: gut microbiome; material: fecal sample | place: Denmark | collected 2008 | reverse complement strand
AATGCTTAATTTTGCAACTTGAGAAAAGAAAGGTGCAAAAAATAGGTATGAAACGTTCGCTCAACATATTGATGGCTTTGATGCTCTCGCTCATGGTGGTTTACTTGAGCGTGGGTACTACCGTCATGCACTGCCTTCACTATGACAAGGTGATGGTGGGTATGGTGACTGACTGTTGCGTGAAACGTAGCATGCACCAAGACTGTTGCCAAGGTAAGCTGGGCACACAGGTGAACAAGCATTGCATGAAAGTGGAGCTGGTAAAACTGTCGCCTACGGTCTCTATCCAACACTTGGATTTCGATGCAGCACCAATGTTTGCAGGCATCGCGCCAGCCCTTTGGCAGACGTTGCCTCGTCCTGTTATCTGTAGCATTCAAAAGGCAAGATATTGGAATCTGAATGTTCCGCATTCGCCTCCAAGGGCTTATCTTGCCCTCCTTAACCTCCTGATTATTTGATTTTTCCATATTTGCAAATAGGTTGCAAAAGTTTTTCTGTACTTTTGCAGCCAAGATTGTCGTATGCCTATCCCTATCAGTAAAATCTTAGGGTTGCATACATATATAAAATGGTAAAATCATCCGAAGCGAAGATTTAAGATTCGGATAAAAGGAAATATATTTATGTATTCAAGATATATATTGCTCAGTGCCTTGCTGGTTATTGGTGCTGAGACTTATGCAAAAAATAATAAGACAGAGGTTGTGTCTCTGTCATCATCATATAATAATTCTGTAGAAAATAACTCTGTAGATTCCTCCTCTCAGGATTCCATTTTCAAGGACGAGACCTTGCATGAGGTGAAGGTGGTGGCTCGCAAGTCGGGCACTTCCCGATTGGCTGGTGCCGTGAATGGCATCGCCGTGAACAAGGATGAGCTCTTCAAGGCGGCTTGTTGCAACCTGGGCGAGAGTTTCACGACCAATCCATCGGTGGATGTGGCTTATAATGATGCCACGACGGGCGCAAGACAAATCAAACTCCTTGGTCTTTCGGGCACTTACGTACAGATGCTCACCGAGAATCTGCCGAATTTCCGTGGTGCAGCCATCCCATACGCCCTGGGCTATGTGCCGGGACCTTGGATGAAAGGCATTCAAGTATCCAAGGGTAGTGCTTCGGTGAAGAATGGCTATGAGTCGATTACAGGTCAAATCAATGTGGATTACTTGAAGCCAGAGGATGAGCAACAGGTGGAGGTAAACCTCTTTGGTGATACCAAGAGCCGAATCGAAGCAAACGCCGATGCCAATGTTCATCTGTCGGATAAGTGGGCAACGGAGATATTGTTGCATCATGAGAATATCCTCAAAAACCATGATGACAATGGCGATGGTTTCTATGATATGCCAGGCAGAGAACAATATAATGTACAGAACCGTTGGCTGTATAAAGGCAAGCACTACATCTTTCATGGTGGACTTGGGGCTTTGAAGGAGATTCGTACCAGTGGGCAGGATGAGGAGCATGTTCATAGTGACGATATTTATCGAATCAAGCTCCATACCAACCGCTATGAGGGTTATATGAAACATGCCTTCATCCTCAATCACGAGCATGGCACCAATATTGCCTTCATGTCCTCGGCTTCGATGCACCAGCTCGATGCCCAGTATGGCAACAAGTTCTACAACCTCAATGAGAAGAATCTCTATGGCTCACTGATTTTTGAGACCAATTTTACTCATCAGCACAATTTGTCGGTAGGTTTGAGCGTCAACCATGATTACCTGGGACAGCGCGCCAATGTGAATGTTTCTCCAAGACCGGCAGTAGGGCAAGAAGACTCTCCTTATCTTTTGTCGGAGATGCAGAGAATGAACGAGAAGGAGACGACTCCTGGAGCATATGCCCAATACACCTATACGTTAGGCACGAAGTTGACAGCGATGGCAGGTGTCCGTTTCGACCATAGTTCTATCTATGGCAATTTCTTCACCCCTCGGTTCCACGTGAAGTATTCGCCTGTCGATGCCATCAGCATCCGCTTGTCAGCAGGTAAGGGCTATCGCACGGTATTTGGCTTGGCAGAGTACAACTATCTCTTGGCGAGCGGCAGGGAGTTTCAGATTGCGGGTGATGGACTTAAGCAAGAGGAGGCTTGGAACTATGGTATGAGTACCGCTTTCTACATCCCGATGTTTGGCAAGACACTGAAACTGAACGCTGAGTATTACTATACCGACTTCAAGAATCAAGCAGTGGTGGATTATGATGCCAACAAGGGGCTTATCTCCATCTGCAATTTGATGGGTAAGTCTTATTCCCACACCTTCCAGATAGATGCCTCTTATCCATTGCTGAAGGGCTTGGAGATAACAGCGGCTTATCGTCTGAACGATGTGAAGTGTACCTACGATTATGGCAAAACCTTGAAAGAAAAACCATTGACCAGCAAGTATAAGGCGCTCTTCACGGCTTCCTATAAGACCCCACTTGGTCTTTGGCAATTTGATGCCACCGTGCAGTTGAATGGTGGAGGCAGAAATCCTGAGCCTTACCAGTTGGCAGATGGAAGCCAGTCATGGTCTCCTCGTTTCCATAGCTTCGAGCAAGTGAGTGCGCAGGTTACGAGATGGTTCCGCCATTGGAGTATCTATGTGGGAGGCGAAAACCTGACTGGTTTCAAGCAGAAAACTCCTATCTATGGTGCCAGCAACCCATGGGGAAGCGATTTCGAGCCAACCTTGGTTTGGGGACCTGTAGAGGGCAGGATGTTCTACGCAGGAGTGAGAGTACACTTTTAAGGGAGAATGTTGAATGTTGAATGTTGAATTATTATAGCAAATAGAAAAGTTATGAAGAAGATTTTAGTAATGTTCACAATGATGATGGTGGCAATGGTAACCTTTGCCAAGGACATCAAGACCGTAGTGTTCACCACAACCCCACAGATGCACTGTGAGGCTTGTGAGAATAAGATCAAGAGCAACCTTCGCTTCGAGAAGGGTATCAAGAGCATTGAGACTTCTGTGCCAGACCAGACAGTCACAGTACAGTATAATGCCGACAAGACAACCCCAGAGAAGCTCCAGAAAGGTTTTGAGAAGTTTGGCTATAAGGCTCGCATCCTGAAAGATGGCGAGAAGGTTGAGAAGAACACTGGGGAGAAGTGTGACCTGATGTAATGTTCTACGTATGGCGCATCAGGTAATAAGTATAAATAGGGAACGCAGTGCGTTCCCTATCTGTTAGCCCCACTCCTTCTTCACATCAAAGCAGGGGCAGGCTTTGTTGGCAAATTCATTATGACCATGAATCGTGGCTAATGGATATTCCTCCTTCAGCTGCTCGATGAGCGAGCGCATTGCCGCTTTCTGATCTCGGGTTCTTGTATCCTTCGGCTTGCCTTTCTTCGATAAGCCGCCGATGTAGCAGACGCCTATACTGATGGAATTATGGCCCTTGCAATGGGCGCCAACCTCCTCTATCGCACGGCCTACATGAATGCTGCCGTCACGATAAATCACGAAATGATAACCTATGCAGCGCATTCCGCGCTCGCGGTGCCAGCGGTCAATATCCGCTACGGTGAAGTTGCGACCTTCCTTGGTCGCACTGCAATGAATGATGATTTCCTTTATCTTACGCATGATATTACTATTTTAAATGAATGAATGTTAGGGTGGAAATCCTAAAATGCTATCGAGATATCATCACTACCCCAATCTATGATACGCAACTTGATACACTCCATCTTTTTAGAAGCCTTCCTTAATCGTTCACAAAGTCGGTCGAAGTATTCCTGAGAATGAATTACCAGCCCAGAGGCTACAGCCTTACCCAGAATGATGCATCCATATTTCAGCGTCATCGGACCATTTCCGGGCTTGAGACAAGGAGAATTGATGCCCACTTCCCAAACAGCCTGTCCCTTCCTCAGGATAACAGGCATTTTCCTACTCTTATTAGCTATAGAAACAAAAGCTATCTCGTAGTCTCCTGCAGGCAAATAACGCTCAGGATGTTCTATGGTATTACAAACTTTCGTACCCTTTATTACTAATGTGCCATCTACTCCCCATCGGGTAAAGCGACGGCGATAAATGATTATTTCCATAAATATCTAATAATAAAATTGATTTATTGATAGGGCCATTAAGGATTTCGTTACTGAAAATCCTTAATGACCGAAAATGACCGTGACCGTTAATGACCGGATGTATTAATAGTCACTTATTTTGAACCTCTATTATACAGTAGGTTGAACCTTCTGGTAACGCATATCGGGCAGCACACCTATCAAGCCCTGTCGCTTCCAGTTTTTCAACATCTGTCTAACAACCTCCCGAGTAACGTTTGCTCCTTTTACCGCAATACTTTGCTGCAATGCCTGCTCGAAGGAGAAAGTAACGTCAAGCCGCTCGAAGATGGAATCATTTTTGCCGCGTCGGGAACGATCATAAGTTGTCTGACCGCAATAACTCTTGGATGAGAATGCATCCTCTATGCGACTACGGAAGAAGTAGAGTGCATTGTCCAACTGATAATCTGCCAGGATATTGAAGGCTTCGAGCATGGTTGGTGTCTGCGTCTTTACGATCATTTCCTTCCATAACAGCGGATTCTGTTTCAGCTGCTTCTCGGCACCCTGGAAACCATGTTTCTGAATCAGCGTCTCGGCCACCTTACAGAGCATGATACAGGTCATCATTCTCATGGTCGTAGGACAGATACGGAAACGCTGGCGGGCTTTCACCTTGTCGTCATTTTTCATGGTCTCCAATCGTATCTGTTCCAGCCACTCCCTGCCCTTATTCTCCAACTTAGGCAGAACCACCTCGCCCTCCATCAGGGGCAAGAGATGAGCTATCTGCCGTATGTGCTCACGTTGAGTTTCGGTCAGCACAAAGAGATTGTCTGTAAGCGGAGTGAACGTGTTGTCCGGTGTTCGCGCCACGACAATACGGCTTTGGAAACCATCCGTATAATTGTTCACTACTCGATAGAGGGCATCTGGCGTTCCGCACATCACAACGTTCCACAAAAGATGTTCGATATGAACATTCACCGCATCTGCACTTCTTGCCTCGCGCTCATAGCTCGTTCCGTCGTAAGCCTGTCTTAACATGACGGAAAAGTCGCTCATCGCCGATTTCCACTTCTGTGCTACAGTGTCAGCTTCCGGAGTGAACGAGAAGGCGTGCTTGCCTTCAGTATTAGCCAGTCGTTCTGCAAGATTCGCCACCGTATTATTTAAAGTAAGACATCTTACAGGCAGCTTTGGTTCTTCCGGTTGCTCCTTCTTGTTCTTAGCCGCACGCTTCTTGGCTCTCCATTCATCCTCCTGCTGCTGATACATTTTGTCCATCTGTTTCACTTCCGAAGTCCATGCATCAACCACAGGGTCGATGCTTCCCTTGCCTGATGCAAAATCACCGGCGATGTAGGAGATAAGGTTCAGCGAGTTCATCTTGCCGTGAACGGAAACCTTCACGCCAGTAGCAAGCATTCCGATGGCAGGACAGATGGCTGTAATCACTGGCATTGCCAGAGCCGGTCCAACAGCACTGATGGAATCACGCACGCCTAGTGGCATCTTGGGTAAAGCATCGTAATAGAACAGATCATCCTTGGCGTTAGCCTCGTCCAAGGCATTCACTAGTGCCTCGCTGTCTTCATCTGCATTCCCGTTCGAAGACCCCAGTTTTAGCTTTTCCTGTCTCAGCGCAGCGAGCACATCCTTCAGTCGCTTAGGCATTTGCGTGATTTTCTCGTTCAATGCCGAGTTGATGCAAGCCATCTTTTCCTGTTCGGGAAACCCATCGTAGCAGGGAATAATCTGAGCCAGCAGATTGCGGTCAAAACCACAGATATGGCGCAGATTCACAGCCAGCTCAAAGGTCAGCGTATTGCGGTTGGAGCGCATCGGCTCCTGCCCATCATTATACAGTTGCCACCACTTCTTAATGATTTCCCCATAAGGAATCCCAAGATAATTGTCCTGAGCAGCAGAAGCAGCTGAAGCAGAAGAAGTTGACGCAGCAGAAGATGAAATTCTCGAATTCTTAAATTCCTGACCCTTAAAAACCCCTTGAGAATCCTTCTTGAATTCTTCTTTCCAGGGCTCATAATGCTTGTTTGCCTTGTGCGCCCCTTCCGGCAGTTCCTCCTGTCCGTATCTTTCACGCTCTTCCAGAACCTTTCCTTCAGCTGCCACGGCAGCCTCATCATATTCATCCTTGAAGAGTCGTGGCGAAAGGAATAGCAAATCTTCGTCATCCGATGTGGTAGTGAAGTAAACCCGGTTAATGTCGTGAGCCGAAGTATCCATTTCGCACTTGAGCATCGTAGCAATCCTAACCTGATTCTCCAAGATAGTCTTGCCCTTTTCGCGTTCAAACACCGCATGACCGCCTTGTCGTGCGCTGCGTTCCAGCATCAGCAGTCCGTACTTATCCGGTTCCTTCAGCAGCAGCTTGGCAGCCTTGGCAAAAGCCTCCGGCTCATCCATATCAAACCCGAAAGCACCGCTTGGCAGTTTCATTCCCTTCACCACGCCTTGCGGATAATGACCGGAGTAGTTAAACTGCACCAGTCTCCGTTTCGCAGCATCGTTTCCGGCACGAGCCAGACGAAGATTCGCCTTCTGCTCATTGCTTCCACGCAGCTGCTTATACTCCTCTTCCGAGGTGATGGAGCGGGCAACCTTGTGCCCATTCTCCACCTTAATTAAATAACAACTCATCTATCTTATTACTTATCGTTTTAATTGATAATCCACTAAAGCATCAGCCCCTTCTGCTGACTCAACAGCCAGCGTTTGGGCGATGTTGAGTCCCTCATGGAAGAACACCTTCAGCGTGAGCTGAATAGCCCCATCCTTGGTCTTGCTCACACGACCATGCGCCAGTTTCTTAATCAGTTCCGACTGGCTTTTCGGCTTAGAAACTGCTACGAAATCAAATGTTCCGTCTTGCATTTGCTGAGCCACACCATGACGGCGAAAAGCTTCTACAACACCCTGATTTACAGAATCAGGACTGAAGAGGAAATACTGCTTATCATCATAGTAAGCTATTCCACCGAGCTGCACATGCTGGCAGCCGTTATTATTCACCTGCTGGTTCTGAACATTATTCTGAGCATTGTTCTGAACCTTGTTTACTTTCTTAACCATAATCTGAATTGAATTTTAGGAGAAGAAACATCCGGATTGTTGCGCGCTTTACCATGGAAAATCCTCCTCAGTTTCAACTCAGTTTTACATTTTACCCTTTATGGTAACGTGGTTGCAAAGGGTTAAGGT
>ULIQ01009941.1_pt1 | contig 7861 bp, 7 predicted proteins | sample 1950561 | NCBI WGS metagenome assembly ULIQ01 (sample SAMEA4835455, study PRJEB28245) | human gut metagenome | biome: gut microbiome; material: fecal sample | place: Denmark | collected 2008 | reverse complement strand
GTAAAGCTCGTCCATGGCGGCAGCACCGGCTCCGCTGGCAGCCTGGTAGGAGGCCACATGAATACGCTTGATGTGACTCAGTTTTTCAAACGCCTGCAGGGCTACCACCATCATGATGGTGGTGCAGTTGGGGTTGGCAATAATGCCGCGCGGACGGTTCAGCGCATCGGCCGCGTTACATTCGGGCACGACCAAAGGTACATCCTCGTCCATACGGAATGCACTTGAATTGTCAATCATGATGGCGCCATATTTGGTGATGTCAGCAGCAAATTCTTTGGAGATGCCTGCTCCGGCCGACGTAAAGGCCACGTCAACGCCCTTAAAATCGTCGTTATGTTTGAGTTCCTTGACTACGATTTCCTTACCCTTGAACGTGTAAGTACGTCCGGCGCTGCGGCTTGAGCCGAACAGCTGCAATTCGTCAATCGGAAAGTTTCTCTCTGCCAGGACACGCAAAAACTCCTGTCCCACTGCGCCACTGGCGCCCACAATTGCTACATTCATTTGTCTGTGTGATTAATTAATTTTGGATAACGAATACAAACATATGGCTGCTCACGCAGCCCTGTCATGGTGCAAAAATAGAATTTTCCGCCCGAAAAGCGGGTAAAATGTCAAAGTTTTTCGTTTCTTTGCAGAAAAATAACATAAAGCCCATGCTCCCAGAACCATTTGCCAGCTATTTCCCCATTACGGACCCCACGTGGATATTCTTTACCGTACTCAGCATCATCCTCCTGGCGCCGATGCTGCTCGAGCGGCTGCGCATTCCGGCCATCATCGGCATGATTTTTGCCGGTGTACTTATCGGACCGCACGGCCTGCACCTGCTCAACCGGGACAGCAGTTTCGAGCTGTTCGGCAAAGTGGGGCTCTACTACATCATGTTTCTGGCCAGTCTGGAAATGAACATGCAGGACATCCGCTCCATGCGCGGTCAGGCTCTTACGCTGGGCGGCCTGTCGTTTGCCATCCCCATGGTAGTGGGCTGGCTCACCAACCACCTGCTGCTGGGCTACGCCATGGCAGCGGCGGTACTGATGGCCTGCATGTATGCCTCGCACACCCTGATTTCCTACCCCATTGTCATACGATATGGCATTGCGCGCACACGCAGTGTGGGCCTTGCCGTAGGCGCCACCATCGTGGCCGACACGCTCACGCTGCTGGTACTGGCAGTTGTGGGCGGCATGTTCAAGGAAAACGTCACGGGATGGTACTGGCTGATGCTGGCCTTCAAGGTAATCCTGCTCGGCGCCCTCATCACGTTCTGTTTTCCGCGCCTTTGCCGCTGGTTTTTCAGGCGCTACAACGAGAGCGTGGTGCAATACATCTTTGTACTGGGGCTGGTGTTCCTGGGCGCCGGTCTGATGGAGTTTGTAGGGATGGAAGGCATTTTGGGCGCTTTCCTTGTAGGCCTGGTGCTCAACCGGCTCATTCCGCCCGGCTCACCGCTGATGAACCATATTGAATTTGTAGGCAACGCCCTGTTCATACCCTACCTGCTGATTGGAGTAGGCATGATTGTCAACATCAACTCCATCTTCAGCAGCCCGACTACGTTCTACGTATCGCTCATCATGATTGTGGTGGCCATGCTGACCAAGTGGGGCGCAGCCTTTATCACGGCCCGTGTGTTCAAGATGAAGCGGGCCGAGGGGCAGCTCATGTTCGGGCTGACCTCGTCACGCGCCGCCGCCACGCTGGCCGTGGCCCTGGTCGGTCACGAAATCATCCTGCCCGACGGTTCGCCGCTGCTGGACGATACGGTGTTCAACGGTGCCATGATGCTCATTCTCTTCTCCTGCCTCATCAGCTCGATGCTCACCGACCGCACCGCCCGCAAGCTGGCCCTGATGGATGCCGAGCGCACTACGGCCGACCAGGTGCCCAACCTGCGCAAGATGCTCATTGCCCTGTCCAACCCCGACATGGTAAACCACCTCATACAGCTGAGTATCATGCTGCAACGCCCCAACCAGCGCATTCCGGCCATGGCCCTGAACGTGGTGCTGGAAGACCGGCCCGAGGCACGCGGCTACGGCATGCGCCAACTGGAACAGGCCGTCAAGGTAGCGGCCTCGGCCAACATGCCCCTGCAAACGCAGAGCCGGTGGTCGGTCAACGTAATCAGCGGTATTTACCACACCATGCTCGAAACCGACTCCACCGAGCTTATCATCGGACTTCATCACAAGCAGCGCACGTCAGAAGCCTTTTTCGGGAAACTGACAGCCGACCTGCTCCAGACGGTACACCGGCAAATCACGATTTACCACCCCACACTGCCGCTCAACACCATTCAGCGCATGCACATCCTCGTGCCCCGCAAGGCGGAATTTGAGGCAGGTTTCGCACAGTGGGTCGAAGCCATCGGTATTCTGGCCGAAAACCTGAGTTGCCGCGTGGAGCTGTACAGCTCACTGCTGACCATGGAAAAAATCAAGACCATCTGGGGCAAGAAGAAGTTCAACTTCATATACAGTCTTAACAACTTTACCGACTGGACCGACGTGGCCTCGCTGGGCAACCAGATACGCCCCGACCACCTGCTGGTAGCCGTAGGCGCACGCCCCGGCACCCTCTCCTATCACAACGAGATGGAGCTGCTGCCCAAACTCATTGAGCGCCACTTTGCAGCCAACAGTCTGCTCATCATCTTCCCCGACCAGTACGAAACCGACAAGAACAAGACGGCCGTACCGGGGGCCTGACGGTCCGGTTCATCATCAATCACCACCACGCTCATGACCAACGACGATTTCCTGCAACGCACCGCCCTGCTCTACGGCTCCCAGCGCATGGAGCGCCTCGAGCGGGCCCGTGTGCTCATCGTAGGCGTAGGCGGCGTAGGCGCCTGGGCGGCCGAAATGCTCTGCCGCGCAGGCATAGGCCACCTGACCCTGCTCGACGCCGACAACGTAGCGCCCACCAACCTCAACCGCCAGCTCTGCGCCCTGCGCTCCACCCTGGGGCAGCCCAAGACGGAGGTGCTGGCCCGGCGCTTTGCCGACATCAACCCGCAGCTGGAGCTGACCCTGCGCACGGAGTTTCTCACCCCCGAAAGCGTGGAAGAGGTGGTCACGGCACAGCCCTACGACTTTGTGGTGGACGCCATCGACACCATTGCTCCCAAGGTGGCCCTGCTCAGCTGGTGCCTGCGCCACAAGCTACGGGTTGTATCGTCCATGGGAGCAGGCGCCAAGACCGACCTTTCGCTCATCCGCCAGACGGACCTGTGGCAAACCTACCACTGCGGACTGGCCAAGGCCGTGCGCCACGGACTGACCACACAGGGGTTGCGCGGACGGAAACTGCCGGTGGTGTTCTGCGCGCAACAGGCCGACCGCAGGGCCGTAATCAGCATAGCCAACGAACGCAACAAAAAAACCACTACCGGCACCGTAAGCTACATGCCCGCCACCTTTGGCTGCTACCTTGCGGCCTACGTGCTGGAGCATCTGTAATCCGCCGGAAAAAGCCGGGACTTCGGCGCCACGAGGTCGGACTCTGTAACAACAAAGTCCGGCCTCGTGGCGTTTTCAAACCATCCCGGTATGAAAACCACCCTTCGGCAAAGGGCCTAACCGGTTGTTTTAAAACCTTATCCGACCGCACATACAAACGTCTTCGGGAATTTATCGACAAAATCCTGCCATTCGTCGAGATGGGACAATTTTTTTGACTTATGGGTGATGCCATTTCGCCACCAATCGCTTAACTTTGCGGTATGAAAACAAAGAAAATCATACTCACACTGGCACTGGGCAGCCTCATGATATGGCCGGCCACTGCTCAAAACAGCCGCCGGAACGCACAGAAACAGCGCGTACAGCAGATGAAGGAAATCGTAAAGGAACTCGACCTCGACGATAACCAGACGGCCCTGTTCACGGAGTTGTACACCAACTACCAGACGGCTCTGGACAGCCTCAGCCCCGCTCCCGCCAACCGCGGAAAGAACCGCGAAAAGCAGGAAGAACTGACCGAAGAGCAAGCTTCCGAAAAACTGACACAGCAGCTCGACCGCGAACTGCAACGGGCTACGCTGAAAAAGGAGTTTTGCGAAAAGCTTCAGAAAAACGGATTCACCTCCGTTCAGATACTGAAAATCATTAACCGCCGGCCACAGAGCGGACGCAACAACCAGCAGTTCGACAGCCAGAACGGCGGATTCATGCCACCACCTCCGGGCGGCGGATTCCCCGGCGGATTCTGATACTTCCACAGATTCTTTCCAATAGGCATATTTTCATGATGTAGATTATATAGAGGTAATCATTTCAAAAGAGAATGATTGGACGGGACTTAACGAAGTCCCACATTTTGACCCGCACAAGTAAGTGAATGATTGTTTATTTGGGGGCTCCTCCGTTGCGAAACGCAGGAGTCTTTTTTTTGCATTTTTTTACCCTGCAAAATTGGCACTCTCCACGGAAATACCTTATTTTGCCCATACAATAACCTTACCGTATGAAAAACCCGGAAACATAAATCTGCCCGGCTCAAGACTTTATACGCATTGTCCGGCAAACGCTTGAACCGGCAAAAAAAGCAAACCTTTAATCAGCATGAAAAAACATTATCAGCAATCACACCTCTTCAAATCACGGCACATGCCCGGCCGGCCGCTGCTGTATGGCGGAATCCTGATTCTGTGTCTTCTCCTGACGTCAATGCCCCTACGGGCCACGTCTTTTGTCATCGGCAACAGCCGCCTCACATTCATTACGGACCACCTGGTGCGGCTGGAATATGCCCTGCATCAGGAATTCCTGAACGACTCTACCCTGTTTGCCGTAGTGCGGGGAGAATATCCCGTCGACGTAAAGCACGAGCAGGAAGGCCGCAAGCACGTGTTCAGCACACGGGCCATGCGTCTGGAATTTGACAACGACGGCTTCCCCTTCGGACAAAACAACCTGAAAGTGTCGTTCAGCATGAACGGAGAAACCAAGCACTGGTGTCTCACCGACGGGCAACAGGGCAACCTGAAAGGAGCCCTGACCACGGTTGACGGAATAGGCGGCCCCACCACACGCCAGGAGGGACTGCTCAGCCGCGACGGATGGTATCTCATACAGGATACGGGCAAGGACATCTACCGTCACGGCTCCCTGCAGCCACGCCCGCGCAACCACGTGCAGGACCTCTACCTCTTTGTTTACGGTACCGACTACAAGGCGGCTCTGAAGTCGCTGGCCGCCATAAGCGGACCTGCCCCCATGACACGCAAATACGTACACGGAGCATGGTACTGCCGCTGGTGGCCCTACACGGCCGACGACTACCGGGAACTGGCTCAAGGGTATCACGAACACGGATTTCCGCTGGACATTATGGTATTTGAATGGACTGGCACAAAAAGGACTTCAGCCGGGGTACCGGTCACGCCTATACCCGCGGCTGGAGCGGCTACAGCTGGAACCGCAAGCTCATACCCGACCCGGCGGGACTGATCAGAGAATTCAAAGACCAGCACATCTATGTCGTGCTGAACGAACATCCGCACGACGGGCTGCGGCCGGAAGATGACGCCTATGCCGACTTTGCGGCCGAACTGGGTCCCGAATATACGCGCGACGGAATTCCCGTATTTGACGCCGGCGACCCGGTTTACATGAAAAGTTTCATGAAACACGCCCACCACGAGAGCGACTCCATGGGAGTAGCATTCTGGTGGCTCGACTGGCCGCAGGACTATGCCTATCCGCTGGTGCGCGGCACAACTACCCCCACCTGCCCTGGCTGAACGAATGCTACTACAACTACTCCATACAGCCGTAGGCTGACGGACGCACCCTGCATGGCGCCGGAAATACCGTAACCGTCAGCATAGATGCCACACAAGGCCACTACCACGGACAACTGCCCAAACGGGCTTACCGGATTGAAATGCCGGGAACAGGCAGAAACTGCAAGGTACGTCTGAACGGAAAACGCGTCAAGGCCTCCTACGACCCCGACATAAAGGGCATTACGGTATGTTCGTCGCAACTGCCCGTCAGCCGCAACGTGCGGTTTGAAATTACCGCAACCGAATAAATTCAACTAAACCAACCTCATTTTTATCCGATTATCATGAAAATCATTTTTTCAACCGTCATGTGTACACTCCTGATGCTTCCGGCCGCCGCCCAGCGCCCCACCATGGGCTGGAGCTCATGGAACACCTACCGCGTAAACATCAGTGACAGCCTCATCCGCAAACAGGCCTTCGCCATGACACAAAACGGCCTGAAAGAGGCCGGGTACGAATATATCAACATTGACGACGGCGCCTTTGACGGCCGCGAGCCCGACGGCCGGCTGCATGCCCACGCCACAAGATTTCCGCAAGGACTCAAGCCCGTGGTCGACTACATCCACAGCCTCGGCCTGAAAGCCGGCACCTACTCCGACGCCGGACGCAACACCTGCGGGAACTACTGGGACAACGACAAAGGAGGCGTGGGCATCGGGCTGTACGGCCACGAAAAGGCTGACGTGAACTACCTGTTCAACGACCTGGGGTTTGACTTCATCAAGGTAGACTTTTGCGGCGGCGACCCGGCGCAGAACACCGAACGGCTCGACCTTGACGAACAGACACAATATACGGCCATCAGCCAGATTATACGTGCCGAAGCACACCGCAACGTGCGTCTGAACGTATGCCGGTGGGCCTTTCCGGGCACATGGGTTACGGAAATTGCCGGCTCATGGCGCATTGCTCCCGACATCCAGAACAACTGGGCATCGGTCAAATCCATCATCGACCGCAATCTGTTCCTCTCGGCCTACGCCTCGCCGGGACACTATAACGACATGGACATGCTCGAAGTGGGTAGAGGGCTCACGGCCGAACAGGAACGCACCCATTTCGGGATGTGGTGTATGATGAGTTCGCCACTGCTCATCGGGGCCGACCTGACCAGCCTCAGCACCGAAACGCTCAGTCTGATAACCAACCCTGAACTCATAGCCATCAATCAGGACCCCCTGGGACAACAGGGACACGTGGTAAGCCGTCAGGGCGCGGCATACATACTGGTAAAAGACCTGCTCTCGAGCCACGGGCGAACACGCGCCGTAGCCTTCTACAACCCGTCGGACACGACGGCCGACATGAGCATTACGCTCTCACAACTGGGCTACGCGAAAGGCAAGGTAAAAGTGCGCGACGCCATGCAACGCTGCGACATGTCACCATGCGAGTCAGCCCTCAGCGTCAGCCTGCCGCCGCACGCCACACGCATTTATGTACTGAAAGGAAAACGCACCGAAACGGTGCGCTACGAAGCTGAAAACGCCTGGCTAAGCCTCTATTCGGCCATCAGCGAAGCCGACTGTGCCCGCGTAGGGTATGAAGAGAAAGGGCTGTCATGCGGCGCGAAAGTAGGTCATCTGGGCGACGGCAGCCTGAAGGGCAACAGCATGCAGTGGCGCCACGTATTCAGCCACAAAGGCGGCCGCTACCGTCTCACGTTCCGCTATCTCTGCAAAAACACATCCACACTTGAAGTCGGAATCAACGGTAAGCTGGTCAAGCGCTTCATCCATCTGCCCTCATCCCCGCAAGGTGCAGAATGCAGCGTGACCGTAGAACTGAAAAAAGGCAACAACATCATCGAGCTGGGCAACACCAACGGATGGGCACCGGACATTGACTATATGGACGTGGAACAAATGTAACGTTCCCCCCTCCATTCTTCCCCCCGCCTCATATTGGCGGCACAGAAAAACGGCTATGGAAACCGGAAAAACAGTTCAAGACAGAACTGCTCCGGCACCATAGCCGCTGATTGTAATAATGAGAAACGAACTACTTATCCTTTCGCGATAAGAAGTTATGAATTTACTTTACCATAGCCTTACG
>ULIQ01006366.1_pt1 | contig 8120 bp, 8 predicted proteins | sample 1950561 | NCBI WGS metagenome assembly ULIQ01 (sample SAMEA4835455, study PRJEB28245) | human gut metagenome | biome: gut microbiome; material: fecal sample | place: Denmark | collected 2008 | reverse complement strand
GGAATTAAACGACAGTCCCTAGTTTAACAAGGCGTTGTAAAGTGGCATATTAATTGCATATATCTTTTTAAAAGGAGGTTATCATGACATATGATGAAATATTGTCAGCCGCCCAGTCTTTGTCAGAGACAGAACGGCAATCGCAAATGTCACAGTAATGTCATGCCCTGAACTACTTCAAAGTCAGACAGCGGAATGTCCTTACGCCTGCTTTGCCTAACCCGGACATAACAGACAGCCGCCTACCCTGCCCCGCTCAAATTGGCTGACGGCAGGAAACGAGCAGAAAACCGGCATCGGACTGCCGCCAGGTTTGACGCCGATTAAGCCTTTACGGCCCATTAACCGACAGGTGAAAGGATGCGGAAAGATCCAGACAAGACGCCTTGCAAAACCTCAGGGTGACATATATAATAAGGTATAACGGCCGCCGACGGTATGCCGCGCGCAATCGATGAATAAAGCAAATGACACGGGCACGTGAACAGTTAAATATCCTTTAGAATTTAACAATTATTTTTCCGCTTTCCGAAACCTCCTGTTTTACAATCGTAACTCGCGTTTTTGGGCGTCCCGAATGGCGTTTTTTGCAAGGCAAAAAGGCCATTTTGGTACACCAAAATGGCGTTTCTTATTCCACAGCTCAATACTTCAAAAAACTGTAAGCATATTGTTCTGTTTTGCTTACGATTGCATCCGAAATCGCCACTTGAAATTTAAGACAGTTAAAAGCCTTATGCTCATAAAAGTGAAAACTACATCATCTGACTTTTAACAATCATCTTATGAATCGTTAAAGAGTATTATGCAACAGACAAGACAGGCGGAGATGAAAGGTGAAAAAACGACAGTTCCCGTTAAAGACAGCACAGAGCAGTCTCTAACGGGAACTGTATGATTATGCCGGATGGCCGGCGTCAGCGCACCGGAACGTAGCCGCTCTTCATCACAATCTTCTGTCCGGCGTCGGAAAGCAGGTAGTTTATGAACGGCTTAACCGCCTTACCCTTGTCCGCCGTGTAGTAATAGTAAAGCTCACGGATAATCGGATAAGTGTGATTCCGGCCCGTTGCCATGCTCGGATAAACGAAGTTCTTGCCGTCGTAAGACACCTTTATCGCCTTAACACGCTTGTTAATGTAGGCCATTCCCACATATCCGATGGCACCGCGGGTCTGGCTCACCGACTGGATAACGGCTCCCGTGGCGGGCATTGAAAGCACTCCGGCCATATAGTTCTTCTCATGCAGAACGCTCGTCTTGAAGAACTCGTATGTTCCCGACGACGTCTCGCGCGAGTAAACGATGATTTTCAAGTCCTCGCCGCGCTTTCCCGTGACGTGGTCGCGCACCTGATTCCAGTTCGTTATCTTGCCTCTGAATATGTCTTCAAGCTGTTGGCGCGTTAGGTTCGACACCGGATTCTCGGGATTAACGACCACAGCCAGTGCGTCGTAGGCCACCACTGCCTCGCGCAGCTGCTTGCCGCTCTTCTTCAGTTTCATCTTTTCGCTGAACTTGATCGAACGCGATGCCATGGCGATGTCCGTCGTTCCGTCGAGCAAGGCCGATATGCCCACGCCCGAACCGCCGCCTGTCACGGTCACGCGCGCGCCCGGATGCTGATTCATATATGTCTCGGCGGCCTCCTGCGACACCGGCAGCACCGTGTCACTGCCCTTGATCTTCTGCGCCATCGACGGCACAAAAACTGCCGCGGCTACTGCGGCGGCGAGTAATCTGCTAAGTTTCATGTTTCTGAACGTCATGTTTGTCATTGTTTTATTATTTCCGTCGCGAAATAACAACTAATATATTACGGTCTCTATACGCACATATTACATTGCAGTTACAACTCCGTTGCCCCCGCTTATGTAACATAAATGTAACCTCCGTGTCACACTTTGTTCATTTGGAAAGTCTACTTTTGCCTGCGAAAGAATAAAAATGACACTGCAACGATGAAAAAAGTATTAGAGAAAATCATCAGCGGAATAATCACGTGCAGCGGCTTTCTCACCAGCGTGGTGATATTGCTGATCGTGGTTTTCCTGTTCTCGGAAGGCTTGGGGCTCTTCTCTCAGAAGACAATAGAGGAGGGTTACACGCTCGTTGTCAACAAGAGCAACCCCGTGAACGAGCTTGACGCCAAGCAAATCAAGGAAGTCTTCGACGAAGATGTGACTAATTGGAAAGACGTGGGAGGCAAGAACGAGCCTATCATGGTGTTCAGATTTGAAGACATGCAGAAGTTCTTCACCGAAGAACAGCTAGGTCCGAACTACGAGAACGCCACGTCCTGTATTAACGATCTTGTGGAGAAGCATCCCGGAATAGTGGCTTTCATGCCCACAGAGTTTGCCGGCGGTAACGGCTTCACGGGCAAGAAGCTCAAAGACCACACCATTTCCGTTGGCGAAGTCTTTGCCGGCGACGAGTGGTTCCCCACGGCGACGCCGGCCGCCCAGTTCGGTTTTCTGCCGCTGATCCTCGGCACCGTGTGGGTCACAGTGTTCGCAATAATCTTCGCTTTGCCGTTCGGCCTCTCCGTGGCAATATATATGTCGGAGGTCTCTTCGCAGAAAATGCGGGCCGTTCTCAAGCCTATCATCGAGCTGCTCAACGGCATTCCCTCGGTCGTTTACGGCTTCTTCGGACTTATTGTTGTCGTTCCGCTGCTTCAGGATGTTTTCGGTCTGCCCGTCGGTGAAAGCGGACTGGCCGGTGCCATAGTACTTGCCATCATGGCACTGCCCACAATCATCACCGTCAGCCAGGACGCCATGCAGAACTGTCCGCGCTCCCAGCGTGAGGCAAGTCTTGCCCTCGGAGCATCCAAATGGCAGACAATATATAAAGTTGTGATGCCTTATTCCATCTCGGGAATCACTTCGGCAGTGGTTCTTGGCATCGGTCGTGCGTTCGGAGAGACCATGGCCGTGCTCATGGTAACCGGCAACGCGGCAGTCATTCCGCTGTCAATCACTGACCCGCTGCGCACCATCCCCGCCACTATCGCGGCCGAACTGGGCGAAGCTCCGGCAGGAGGCCCGCACTACCAGTCGCTATTCCTCCTCGGCGTAGTGCTGTTCTTTATCACTCTGATCATCAATTCCAGCGTGGAATACATTTCCTCTAAAAACAAATAACAATGGAAAATAACGCATTATCGAAAGGCAATCACGCCCGCAAGATGCTCGCAGAGAACGTGGCTTTCACCACTTTCAGAATCTTGAGCGGCGTCATTGTGACAATACTTTTCATCATTCTGGCGTTCATAATAATAAAAGGTGTTAGGGTACTTAACTGGGATTTCATCACCACTCCGCCCTCAGACGGAATGAAAGGCGGCGGTATCTGGCCTGCAATCGTCGGCACTTTCTATCTCATGGTGGGCAGCGCGCTGTTCGCTTTCCCGCTTGGCATCATGAGCGGAATTTACATGAACGAGTTCGCATCCAACGGAAAGATCGTCAAGTTCATCCGTATGATGACCAACAACCTTGCAGGTATTCCGTCCATAGTGTTCGGACTGTTCGGCATGTCGCTGTTCGTCAACTTCTTCGGATTCGGCGACAGCATCCTCGCAGGCTCCCTCACATTGGGCCTTCTGGCACTTCCGCTCGTCATCCGTACCACTGAAGAGGCACTGAAAGCCATTCCGGACAGTTTCCGCGAAGGCAGTCTTGCACTCGGAGCAACCAAGCTTCAGACAATATGGCACGTCATTCTGCCGATGGGAATGCCCAATATCATCACCGGACTGATCCTCGCTCTGGGTCGCGTATCGGGCGAAACAGCCCCGATTCTGTTCACTTGCGCAGCCTACTTCCTGCCCCAACTGCCCGAAAGCGTGTTCGATCAGTGCATGGCTTTGCCCTATCATCTGTACGTGCTCGCCACGAGTGGAACCGACATGGACAAGCAGATACCTATCGCTTACGGCACGGCTCTCGTGCTTGTAATCATCATCCTGTTTGTCAACCTGCTTGCAAACGCACTGCGCAACTACTTCCAAAGCAAACTGAAAACGAACTAATAAAAAGACAAAATAAAATATGAGCAAGATTGAAGCACAGCATGTTGATTTCTATTACGGGTCATTCCATGCCCTTAAGGACATTAACATGACAATAGAAGAGCATGAAGTGGTGGCTTTCATCGGTCCGTCCGGATGTGGAAAATCCACTTTCCTGAGACTTTTCAACCGCATGAACGACCTCATACCTGAGACCCGTCTGGAGGGAAAAATAAACATTGACGGCAACAATATCTATGATCGCTCGGTCAATGTTGACGAGCTCCGCAAGAACGTGGGCATGGTTTTCCAGCGTCCTAACCCGTTTCCCAAGAGCATTTACGAGAACGTTGCCTACGGCCTTCGCGTCAACGGAGTCAAGGACGAGGCCTTTATTGCAGAGCGGGTTGAGGAAACTCTGCGCGGCGCAGCCCTTTGGGACGAGGTCAAGGACAAACTTAAGAAGTCGGCATATGCCCTCTCCGGCGGCCAGCAGCAGCGTCTGTGCATCGCCAGAGCCATGGCCGTATCGCCTTCGGTACTGCTGATGGACGAGCCTGCATCGGCTCTCGATCCCATCTCTACGGCCAAAGTGGAGGAGCTGATACACGAGATCAAGAAAGATTACACCATCATCATTGTCACGCACAACATGCAACAGGCAACCCGTGTGAGCGACAAGACGGCTTTCTTCTACCTCGGTCAGCTCATCGAATTCGACCAGACGACCAAGATTTTCACCAATCCGGCCAAGGAAGAGACTCAGAATTATATTACAGGACGTTTCGGATAATTAAAGAGAAATACATAAGCTATGGTAAAATTTGTAGATGAAGAACTTGTAAAAATACGCAAGGAAGTGCTCGACATGTGGACTCTTGTCTACGAACAGGTAAAGGCCGTGTGCGAGTCCATCCCCACTTCTGACAAAGAAAAAGCATGGGACGTGCTCATAAGGGAGAAGCGCGTGAACGCCTCCGAGCTCAAACTCGACTGCGACGTGGAGGATTTTCTCGTCCTCTACAATCCTGTCGCCATCGACATGCGCTTCGCTCTGGCCATGCTGAAGATTAATACGGACCTCGAGCGCATAGGAGATTTCGCTGAGAACATCGCCCGTTTCATCATCCGTCAGAACGGTGAGCCGATTGATCCGGAGCTTCTCAAGCGCATCAGATTCCAGGAAATGACCGACGGAGTGCTCGATATGCTCGTCACGTCAAGGCTCGCTCTGGAGAAGGAAGACCTCTCGATGGCCAACAGTCTGTTTGAGAAGGACAACCTGCTCGACGAGATCAACAGTGGCGTTACGGACGTTCTGACCGAGTATGCAAAGGAACATCCCGACAAAGTGGCGTTCTGCATTGACTTCAAGAGCGTGTTCCTGCGCCTCGAGCGCACCGGCGACCACATCACGAACATGGCCGAAGAGGTTGTTTTCTACATCGACGCGGAGGTGCTTAAGCACTCTTCTGACAAGTCAAAGATGCAAATGGCAATCGCAAGCAAGATGAAAGAGGGTCAGAACTGACGTTCCGTCATTAAACAACCAATAAGAAAAGCCCTCCCCGAGCAATACGCTCAGGGAGGGCTTTTCTGTACTTCTTCCGCTCCGCAGACTGACTCTAAGATGCTGTTTTACGGCTCAGGCTCCCAGTATCGCGACAATTCTGGATCAGTCCGAAAACCCGGTTGCGTTCATCTCGCCCGTTCCCGTATAACGCGCACAGTTTAGCCAGTCTGAACAAAAAGAAAGGAATATCAGTCACTCCCCTGAACTGACTTCTGAAAGCCTTGACTTTGGCATTGAAAGATTCAGCCCCGGCATTCGTATGGATGGTCTCACCTTCACGTACCTGCCGTTCTGCTGGCAATAGTAGTATCCGTGAGAGTAGAGGTAAGGTTTGTGGTTGTAGTGAACCACGACGCCACTCGGCCGGTTGGTGGTGATCTTCTTGTGAGATGTGACCTTTTTGTTCGGTTCTTTCTTGGCGTGCTTCTTGTTTTTCACCTGTGTGGTATATGCAGTCTCCGTTGCAGTTGAGGCTTCTGTCGTTACACAGGTCAGTGTAAGAAGCATCATCAGGGATAATGATTTGAGCGTTCTCATTGTGTAGTCTCCTATCTTTTAGTGGTTATCAATTTCGTTTCTGACCCGGCTTCTGTTTCGGATCTTTTGTCTTTTTCTGTTGCAAAGATAGGCAAAAATGTGGGCTCACACATAGCTGTTTCCCCTATGAGTAGGTAGGGGATTCTCTACTGTGATTATGGATTTGGGACGGATCGTATTTTTAGTTGTATGGAAGGACGGTTGCAGGATCAAGGTTTTTGAAGGATGTGGTATGGGCTTCAGATGATCTTCAGGTCTTTTGCTATTCTGCACGCCTCAATGGAGTTCTTCACCTGTAGCTTTCCCAGGATGCCCTGTCGGTGCCGGCTTACCGTGTTGATGCTGATACACAGCAATTCGGCGATGTCCTTGCTTGTCAGTCCTTTGTCGATGAAGCCCAGGATCTGTTTCTCTCTTGCCGACAGAATGTCCTCATTGTTCTGCTTCTTCGGTTCTATGGTGTGGCCGTCGGAGGAATCGACGATGATACATTTGGAGGGGAAGTCAATGGTCAGAGGGGTGTACAGGCAGAGGGCAAGGCATAAGGTCTCGTGTGAGGCACTGTAGATGTAGAACATCCGATGCAGCACGGGAATATAGCTGCCAGTAGCCGTCTTCATCCGCAGCTTGCTCATCAGATAATAGTCGGAACGTTTTTTCCCCGGTTGTCGTTTGACGAAATGGTAGAAGCACAGTTCCTGCAGATGCTTGCCTGCCAGATCATCGGGATGGATCCGGTTGAAGATTTCCTTTTCCCAGATAGAGTGCACCATGCCTTCTTTCATGTCTTTGCCCAGCCCGAATACATGCGCAAAGCCACCATAGAAGATATGACTTATGTTGGTACGCAAGTCACTCAGTACGGCGATGGCATTTTCTATCCTTGCATAGTTGGCTGCCATGTCGATGAATTCGCTTGCCATACTTCCATAAGCCGGTTCGTGAGAGAAATTCTGTGCGGAGAATTCCTTGTTTAATATATCTATGGTGGTCTTCATATAGTCACAAAATGGTTATTTATGATTATTGCGCGGTTTCTAGCGATATCTTATCTTTGCAAAGTTAATTAAAAAGAATGATTTTTATGGTAATTAAGTCTATTAAAAGGTTTATGCTTTTATGCGGATCTATGTTTGCAGTATCTTTAGCCAGCCAGGCACAGTCGTTAGATAAGATGCAGTGGTTCAATGAACCGGAACAGTGGGAGGTGAAAGACAATGCCCTGGTCATGGATGTCACGCCTCACACGGACTATTGGCGTATCTCGCATTATGGCTTTACCGTGGATGACGCACCGTTCTTCTACACGGTACGTGGCGGTGAGTTCGAGGTGAAGGTGAAGGTGTCTGGCGATTACAAGGCACGTTTCGACCAGGCGGGTCTGATGATTCGCTTGGATCACGAGAACTACATAAAGGCCGGCATTGAGTTTGTCGATGGTAAGTATAATCTGAGTACCGTAGTGACCCACCACACGAGCGACTGGAGCATCATCTCTTTGGACAAGCCGGTTAAGTTCATCTGGATCAAGGCTGTGAGACGTCTCGACGCAGTAGAGATCTTCTATTCTTTCGATGACAAGAACTATACGCTGATGCGTAATGCATGGCTGCAGGACAACCATCCTGTCATGGTCGGTATGATGGGTGCTTGTCCTGACGGCAACGGCTTCAAGGCTTCGTTTGAGAATTTCTCCATCAAGCATCTGCCCGATATGCGCCGCCTGCAGTGGCTCGAGAAGAACAGCGCTGAGAATAAGTGATGCTGCCCGACATGACGGATCTTTCCGGATTCCCCGGCGGATCCTTATGGCATGGGCCTGAAGCATGACAAAAGGTTGTCCCGCAAGTTCTGTCTTGATAGGATTGTCGCCGAATGGTGGTGTCGTGTGAAGATAGGGTTTGCGGGACAATTTGTCTTACTATGGTGACGGAGTGTAAATAAAGCCGGTAAGGCTATTTTTCTGTAAGATAGGGACTGTCGTTTAATTCC
>ULIQ01000836.1_pt1 | contig 8298 bp, 5 predicted proteins | sample 1950561 | NCBI WGS metagenome assembly ULIQ01 (sample SAMEA4835455, study PRJEB28245) | human gut metagenome | biome: gut microbiome; material: fecal sample | place: Denmark | collected 2008 | reverse complement strand
CCCTGCTGAACTACGGAATGCTCCAGCATCCTGATAAGGCGCGCAAGTATCTCACCATCGCCCAGGAGCAGTTGCAGACGCTCAGCGGATTGGTGGAGCAGATTCTGTCGATGAGTATGGAACGACGGAAATCGATGCTGTTCAATATCGTGGAAGTTCCAGTGAAAGAGGTGATTGAACCATTAATCTCCCAGCATCAGCTGAAAGTGAAATCAGGAGAAAAAACGGATAAAAAGGTGAATATTTCATTGTCCGTAGAACCGGAAAATCTGATGGTTCATGTCGACCGGATGCATTTCTCAAACATCGTGAGCAATCTCATAGACAATGCCATCAAGTATTCTGAAGATAGCGTGAAGATAGAAATCAAGGCTTTCCGAAAAGCCGAGGATGAAGTGCTGGTTTCCGTATCAGATAATGGAATCGGTATTGCCCACGATAAATTGCCTTATATTTTCGACAAGTTCTATCGGGTGACGGATGGCAATAAATATACGGTTAAGGGCTATGGTCTCGGGCTTTTCTATGTTAAGAGCCTGATGGAGAAAATGGGCGGTTCTGTTTCCGTAGAAAGCGAGCCGGGAAAAGGAAGCTGCTTCACCCTGCATTTTCTTAAAGGTAAAAAGGTAAAAGGGTAAAAAGTAAAAAAGAAACAATGAATAAGATAAAAGTATTACTGGTAGAAGACGAAACATCCTTGGCGATGATTCTGAGCGACACCTTGGAGGCGCAGGGCTTCGAGATGCGTACGGCGCATGATGGCGAAGAGGGGCTTCGTATGTTTGATGAACAGAAGCCTGATGTGTTGGTTGCGGATGTGATGATGCCCAAAATGGATGGTTTCGAGATGGTGCGCCGTATCCGCAAGACGGATTCCCGTACTCCTGTGCTTTTCCTCACGGCTCGTTCGGCGGTGAATGATGTGGTAGAGGGATTTGAATTGGGTGGCAATGATTATCTGAAGAAGCCGTTTGCCATCCAGGAACTCATCGTCCGTATCAAGTCGCTTTGTCATCGGGCTTCAGTAGGAAATATTTCTTCTGAAGAACAGGAAGGGGGGAATGTTTCTCCTGATAATCCGGATGCTGCTGTTCAATGGCTCTCCATCGGTCGTTATCGCCTGAATGTTACCAGTCAGATTCTGCAGTTGGAAGGTAAGGATACAGAACTGTCACATCGTGAATCTGAAATCCTTCGTATGCTTGTGGAGAGCAAGAACAATGTGGTAGAGAGCAAGGATATTCTCCTGCAACTCTGGGGCGATGACAGCTTCTTCAATTCCCGCAGTCTCCATGTTTTCATCACCAAGCTCCGCCACAAGTTATCTGCCGATGAAAATATCAGAATCATCAATGTGAGGGGAATTGGGTATAAAATGATTTATTAGAGAAAAATGAAAATGGTTAAAAAGAAGATAATAATAGCTTGTGACTCTTATAAGGGTTGCCTTTCGAGCAGGGAGGTGAATGAGGCGATTGCTTCGGGATTGAAGGAATGGAATGCGGAAGATGCTCCTCCCGAAATGAAGAATTTGGATTCTGATGAGGCTTCTCCCGAAATCATTACCCTGGAAATGAGTGATGGGGGAGAGGGAATGCTTGATGCTTTTCTTTCGGCGATGAAGGGAGAGCGAGTGAAGATTCATGCCCATGATGCGCTGATGAGATGGATTGAGGCGGAATACGGAATCGTGGATGATACAGGGATTATCGAGATTGCGCAGACTGCCGGACTGGCTCTGATTGGGCCTGAACAGCGCAACCCGATGAAGGCTACTTCCTGGGGCGTGGGCGAGATGATTATGAATGCTTATCGCCGGGGCGTGCGCCGTTTCATCGTGGGCTTGGGCGGCAGCGCCACATCCGATTGCGGCATCGGAATGCTCAAGGCGATGGGCGATGACTGGAAGAAGATTCGCCGGGAATGCAGCTTTGTGCTGGCTTCGGATGTTACCAATCCGCTCTGTGGTGAAAACGGGGCGGCTCATGTCTTTGCCCCTCAGAAGGGAGCTGATGCTAAGATGGTGCAGATGTTGGATGATAGGGCGAGGAAGTTTGCCGAGGTAAGCGCCAAGCATTTCGGATATGATAGGAGTGCGGCTCCTGGGGCTGGTGCGGCCGGAGGACTGGGTTATGCATTCCTGCAATATTTCAATGCTGAGGCACGACCAGGGGCTGAACTGCTTTTAGAGAAAATAGAGGTTGATGTGCTCATTCAGAATGCTGATCTCGTGATTACGGGCGAAGGTCATAGCGACCGTCAGACCTTGATGGGGAAACTGCCGCAAAGAATTCTTGAGCATGTTACCAATCAGAAAATATGGCTAGTATCGGGCGGAGTTAGCGATAGAAAGGCTATGCTGGATGCAGGTTTTGATAGAGTTGTTCAGGTTACTCCTGAAGAAATGCCATTGGATGAGGCGATGAAGCCAGAAGTGGCTCGTAATAACATAATAAAGGTAATTCGTGAGCAATTTGCTTTGTAGTTTCAGTTATAATCTGTACCTTTGTGACCGTTTTCAAATAAGGTAAGAATAATGAAGTATATAATTTTTGATTTTGATGGAACCATCGGCGATTCGCAGAGTCTCATTGTGAAGACCCTGCAGGATACGATGCGTGCAAGAAAGCTGGAGGTGAAATCCGAGGAGGCTTGTGCCAAGACCATCGGTCTTCGATTGGATGAGGCCTTCGTTTCGCTCTTCGGAATGAGTGCTGAGGAGGGAATGGAATGCGCAGCAACCTATCGCGAGATTTTCCTGGAGAACAAAAAGACGATGATCGTGCAGCCCTTTCCTCATGTAATAGAAACCCTGAGAGAGTTGCATCGCTGTGGGTTTGTATTGGGTATGGCCAGCAGTCGAAACCATTGCTCGCTGGATGGATACGTGCATCAGATGCAGCTGGAGGATATATTCTCTTCCATTGTTGCAGGAGATGATGTGGAGCATGCGAAGCCAGCACCCGATATGGTCTTCAAAGCATTGAAAGAGATGAAGGGAACGGCAGATGAAACTCTCGTGGTAGGCGATATGAACTTCGATGTAGATATGGCGCATCATGCCGGCTGCAAGGCCTGTGCCGTGACTTATGGCAACGGAACCCGTGAGCAGCTCGCCTCTGCCGAATGGATCATCGATGATTTCGCAGAACTCCTGGAAATCGTAAAAGAATAAATGTTTCTGAAAACATAAAATGCTCAAGGAGTAAAAAGATAAAATCAAGAAGTAAAAGAATAAAACAGGAAATGAATAAAAGATTATTTTATCGCTTGTAGAATAAAAAAGCAGGTAAAATAATCTTTTATTCATTTTTTTATAGTACCTTTGCACCCGCAATTGGTTCGCTGCCACCTTCTGCCGCCTCTGGCAGGATGAGTGCGTAGTGATTAAAAGGGAATCGGGTGAAAGGCCCGGACAGTCCCGCTGCTGTAAGCGTCTTATTGCGGCAAGCACCATGGTCACTGACATTTTTTCGGGAAGACCGCTTGCCATGAGTTTTGCATCTTTTTATGTTTACATAGAGTGAGATGCGGGGAGGACGCAAGTCAGAAGACCTGCCGTTGCCATCGGAAACAATATGATGAAAGAGTGTCTTTAGGATAAGAGATTCCGATGATTCTATCCAACCCCGTGGGATGGGTTCGTGATGGAGACACAGATAATAATATAAAAAATAGAATGAATGAAGGCATTGAGGATATTTTGTCTCGGTGGCTTGCTACTGTTGTATGCACAAGTGGGTCTGGGGCAAGATTCCATTCGTACCGAGCATTTGCAGGAAGTAAAAGTGAATGCTCGGCAGCACCGGATACTTACGAGCACATCGCCTCTCCAACTTTTGGATAAGGGGGATATGTTAAGGCTCGGCGTTACGGATATGACCGACGCCTTGCACCGAATGCCAGGCATCAATCTGCGCGACTATGGTGGAGCTGGAGGAATGAAGACGGTAGCTGTGCGTGGATTCGGAGCGGGACACACGGGCGTGAGTTACGATGGTGTGCTGCTCAGTGAATGTCAGGGCGGCGAAATTGATGTGTCCCGTTATTCGCTCGACCAAGTGCAGACTTTGCGACTCACCATTGGCGACAACGACGACATCTTCATCTCGGCCCGGCAAGCCTCGGTGGCAGCTTTGCTTGCCATCGAGACCATGAGCGAGATTCCCATCGACCAGCAGCCTCACCTCTCTACTCAGTTGCAGGTGGGGTCCTTCGGATATGTCTCGCCTTATCTGCGCTATGTGCAGAGATTGTCAGATAGGTTCACTCTCCAGGCGATGGGTGAGTACACCTATGCCGAAAACGACTATCCTTTCATTTTGCACAATGGTAAATATACTACCCATGAGCGAAGAACCAACAGTCGTATGAACTCGGGGCATGGCGAACTGAATATGCACTGGATGATGAGCAGACGAGCTGATGGTATGAGCCGGAACCAATTGTGGGCAAAGATCTACTATTATGACAACGACCGACAGTTGCCTGGCATCGTGAGATATTATACCAATGTAACAGCCGAACAGTTGCACGACCGCAACGCCTTTGCTCAGGCAAGATGGCAAGCCAGAAGTCTTGATGACCATTGGATGCTGAAGGTGCAAGCCAAGATGAACTGGGCGAGCTCTGCCTATCAGGACACGCTCGTGGCAAATCGGCGCAATGATGCTACCTACTGGCAGAGGGAATATTATACTTCGGCAGCACTGATGTGGATGCCGGATGATAGCTGGGCGCTGGATTACTCTGCCGACTGGATGATGAACTCGCTCAACAGCACCCTCGCCACCGACCTGCGACCTCATCGACATGGCATCCTGCAGTCGCTCTCTGCCCGATATGCGAAGGGAAGATGGGTAGCTCTTGCCAGGATGCTGGTTTCGGTTTACCTCAACAGCGTGGGGCGCAAGATAGAGACTCTGCAAGGCAGCGCCAATCCTACCCAAGCAGGACAGGCTGCCAAGAATGCACGCCGGCTTTCGCCATCGCTTTCGCTTTCTTATCGGCTCCTGGGGAATGGTACTGCCAGCGATGAGCTCTATCTCAGGGCTTCGTACAAGGATATCTTCCGGGTTCCTACTTTCAACGAGAACTATTTCTTCCATTATGGTAGTTCTGATCTGAAGCCTGAGAAAACCCGACAGTTGAATGTCGGGCTTACGTGGAAAAAAACTTCTTCAGGAGGTGGGGGGAACGGCGAATCCCTACGTTACAAGGAATGGAATGTTCAAGCAACGCTGGACGGCTACTGCAATCGGGTGACCGACAAGATTGTGGGCGTTCCTTACAATATGTTCGTTTGGCGTACTGTGAACTTGGCACGGGTTGATGTCGTTGGCGCGGATGCCTCTTTGCGTGGCACCTGGCAGATGGCTCCGGGGCAGCAACTCTCGCTGCAAGGGTCGTATAGCTACCAGCACGTGGTGAACCATACCGACCGCTCGTCCAAATATTATGGCAATCAAGTAGCCTATATCCCTTTGCACTCGGGCAGTATTGCCTTGGGGTGGGAGAATCCCTGGGTGAATGTCTCGCTCCATGGACAAGGAATGAGCAAGCGATGGGCCAACAATGAGCACTATGACGGCACCGAAGTGGGTGGTTACTGGGACATGGGGTTGACGCTCTATCGTCAGCTGGACGGACTGACTCTTTTGGGGAAATCCCTGAGAGGTGTGAAGGTCAGGATGGATGTGAAGAACCTGCTGTCTGAGCAGTATGAACTCGTAGGGCATTATCCGATGCCTCGCCGCAGCTGGATGTTAAGCATCGGGTATAACTTCTAGATAGTAACAAATTAGATTCAAATATAAACAGAAAAAGAAAATGAAAAAGTATTTATTAGGTTTGGCGATGCTCTTGTTGGGTACTGCAGTGATGACATCATGTAGCGACGACAACGATGGTCCTGAGACTTATCTCCAGGAGTACAGCACGGGCGCTTATGTCGTGAATTCAGGTAACATGTATAGCAAAATTGAGAGCTCTCTCACAGCTATCGACTATGCTTCAAGCACAGCCACACAGAAAGTATTCAAGGCGGCTAATGGTCGTCCGCTCGGTGATACTGCCAACGACGGCATCGTATATGGCAACAAGATTTATCTCGCCGTAGACCAGAGCAACACCATCGAGGTAATCGACAAGAAAACCAAGCGGAGTATCAAGCAAATCAAAACCACAGAGTTGCTGGGCAATGCCGAGGGCGTCCATCCTCGCCATATCATCGCCGACGGAGGCAAGGTCTATTTCACCACATACGGTGGCTATGTAGCAGCCGTGGACACCACAAGCTTTGCTCTTCAGAAGAAGTGGCAGGTGGGCAGCTATCCTGAGGGCTTGGTCATCGGTAATGGCAATCTCTACGTTGCCAACAGCAACTATGGTGCTGGTGGTGGCAACATCTCTTGCATCAATCTTTCCAACGACAATGTAGAGACTAAGAATATTGAGGGCGTGAACAATCCTACCAGCATCTATTATGCATCTAATGTTTTGTATGTTCTCGACAACCAGTATTATGATGCCTCTTATAATGCTTATGGCGAGAATGCCCTACGTGCAGTGAGTTTCGCCGAGGGCAAGTCTCAGAAGGTGGCAGATGGCAACTATGCTGTATGCGTAACCCCTGGTGTTACAACACGTATGGATGTGGTTCCTCCTTATTATTTCTATGTGCTCAATGCACCTTTTGGCAGCACTCCTAGCGTGAGTGTGCTCGTAGCAGGAAGTACGCAAGTACAGACGATGACGCTCTCAGAGATGCCTGTGAGCCCATGCGGCATCTTCGCCGACCCATTGAATGGTCACATCTTCGTGCTCTCTTATAGATTGGGCGATAAAGGTAATCCCGACTATAATGGTAACGGCTATGTAGTGGAGTATGACAGAGCTGGTCAGAAGCAGCATGAGTATGAGACTGGCGTAGGTTCTTGCGCTATGTTCTTTGACTCTGCCTACAAGACTGCATACACAGAATAAAATGTCGCGAGACAGATGATTATATGATTCATCCAATCCATGGGGAAGTGTCGTTTCGGCGCTTCCTTTTTTTTTGTGTCGGGCATGCTGTTTTATATATATTTTTTTTGCGCCAAAGAATTGCCATATTGATAGGTTATCTCTTTGATTACGAATGCATTATGGGTATGGCAATTCTCTGTTCTTCGGTTCTATCTGCCATCTATTGCCATAAAAACCAGCGAAATATAGGCGTTTTAGAGGAATTTTGGGGTGAAAACTAAGAGAGCATTGAGCAAAAATCCTTTTTTTCGGTTCAATGCTAGGCTTTTTCATTTGTTTTTTTTGCAATTTAACTGACGACATAGAAGAAATTATGTCCCGACGTAGCATCTGATACGTCCCGACGTAATAATCGTTATGTCCCGACGTACAGCCAGATACGTCGCGACGCAGTTTCCTGAACGTCCTAGTTGCATCTGGTAAAGCTTTTGAAAACGGCTACATAGAAACAAAAAAGGTGTGTCTTAAGGCAAAGACACACCTTTTCTTTTGTTTTTTATTGTTTCAGAACCGAGTTCTTCTTTATCTTTTTCGAATCTTTATTCCTCCATCAACTTGCGATAGCGACCCTTCTTGATTTCTGTATCGCCAAGGCGGCGCGCCTTGTTGATTTCATACTCAGAATAGCTGCCCTCGAAGAAGAAGACCTCACCATTGCCCTCAAAGGCAAGAATGTGGGTACAGATACGGTCGAGGAACCAGCGGTCGTGGCTGATTACCACCGCACAACCGGCAAATGCCTCCAAACCTTCCTCCAAGGCACGCAGCGTGTTCACGTCGATATCGTTGGTTGGCTCATCGAGGAGCAATACGTTGCCCTCTTGCTTCAATGCCAATGCCAACTGCAGACGGTTACGCTCACCACCCGAGAGAACACTGCAGAGTTTGCTCTGGTCGGTGCCCGAGAAGTTGAAGCGGCTGATGTAAGCACGTGCATTCACATCTCTGCCACCCAAACGCAAGGTCTCGTTGCCCTGAGAAATCACCTCGTAAACAGTCTTCTGAGGGTCGATGTCCTTGTGCTGCTGGTCAACATAAGCCAGCTTCACGGTCTCACCCACCTCGAATGTACCGCCGTCAGCCTGATCCAAGCCCATGATGAGGCGGAAGAGGGTAGTCTTGCCGGCTCCGTTAGGACCAATCACACCTACGATGCCGTTAGGAGGAAGCATGAAGTTGAGGTCGTTGAAGAGAACCTTTTCGCCGAACGCCTTCTTTACATGCTGAGCCTCGATAACCTTGTTACCCAGACGAGGACCGTTAGGGATGAAG
>ULIQ01008625.1_pt1 | contig 8415 bp, 5 predicted proteins | sample 1950561 | NCBI WGS metagenome assembly ULIQ01 (sample SAMEA4835455, study PRJEB28245) | human gut metagenome | biome: gut microbiome; material: fecal sample | place: Denmark | collected 2008 | reverse complement strand
TTTTGAAATCAAGTTTTTTTTATAGTATGCCTTAGTACGATTGATTTATTCATTGATATATCAATAATAGTTTTTCCTCGCACTCTTACTTATGATACGGCTCCCCATTAATAATTCTATAGCACCTGTATATCTGCTCGCAAAGAATTACCCGCATAAGCTGGTGGGGAAATGTCATATCAGAAAAGCTGAGCTTGTAATCGCTTCTTTTTAAGATATTATTATCAAGTCCCAGCGAACCGCCTATAATAAATGCGATTGAGCTTACACCGTTCACCCCAAGTTTTTCAATTTTATCGGCAAAAGCAACGGAGTCAAGCTTAGTGCCGTTAATGGCTAAGGAGATAACATAGTCATCTTCTTTAATTGCATTGTTAATTCGTTCACCCTCTTTTGCCTTAATCTGCGCCTCCACAACTTCGCTACAGCCATCAGGGGTCTTTTCGTCAGCAACCTCGATTATTTCAAGTTTACAGTATCTTGAAAGCCTTTTGGCATATTCATCTATTGCCATTGTATAAAATTTTTCTTTTATTTTTCCTACGCATATTATTTTGATTTTCATAATGTGATAATAACACAAGAAGTCCCCCATAACAATGGGAGACTTCTTAAATAATTTATTTTTATTTTGCACTGAGATATTCGTCAATACCTTTGGCAGCAGCTTTACCTGCACCCATGGCAAGAATAACTGTTGCGGCACCTGTAACAGCATCACCACCGGCAAATACACCGATTTTAGAGGTCTGTCCGTTATTTTCATCAGCAATGATACATTTTCTTTTGTTAATATCAAGACCTTTGGTTGTTGAAGAAATAAGCGGATTAGGGCTTGTACCAAGTGACATGATTACTGTATCAAGTTCCATTTCAAATTCTGAACCAGGTACTTCTCCAGGACTTCTTCTTCCTGAAGCATCAGCCTCGCCAAGCTCCATTCTGATACATTTCATTCCCTTAACCCATCCCTTCTCATCTACAAGAATTTCTGTTGGGTTAGTTAATAAATCGAAGATGATTCCTTCTTCTTTTGCATGATGTACTTCTTCTGCTCTTGCAGGAAGCTCATCCTCGCCTCTTCTGTATACGATATGGACTTCTGCACCTAATCTTAACGCTGTTCTTGCAGCATCCATGGCAACGTTACCGCCACCGACTACAGCTACCTTGGTACCTGCTACGATAGGTGTATCATATTCGTCCTTGAAAGCCTTCATTAAGTTGCTTCTTGTAAGGTATTCATTAGCTGAGAATACGCCGTTGGCATTTTCTCCCGGTATACCCATAAATCTTGGAAGTCCGGCACCTGAACCGATAAATACAGCTTCGTATCCATCTTCCATTAACTCATCTATTCTGACTGACTTACCTACAATTACGTTAGTCTCAATCTTAACACCAAGTTTTTTAACGTTTTCAACTTCAGCCTGAACAACTGTTTCCTTAGGAAGACGGAATTCAGGAATACCATATACAAGTACACCGCCTGCTTTATGTAATGCTTCAAAAATTGTTACGTCATATCCCATCTTGGCAAGATCGCCGGCACATGTAAGTCCTGAAGGACCTGAACCAATAACTGCAACCTTTTTGCCTTTCTTTTCTTTAGGTGCTTCTGGGGAAATTCCATTCTCTCTTGCCCAGTCAGCTACGAATCTTTCAAGCTTACCGATTGCAATTGCTTCACCTTTGATTCCACGGATGCACTTGCCTTCACACTGTGTCTCCTGTGGGCATACACGTCCGCATACAGCAGGAAGTGCTGATGATTCGCTGATAATTCTATATGCTTCAGCAAAATTACCTTCCTTAACTTCGTGAATGAATGCAGGAATGTTAATTGATACAGGGCATCCCTTGACACACATTGCATTCTTACAATTTAAACATCTTGAAGCTTCAGCCATTGCTTCTTCTTCATTATATCCAAGACAAACTTCTTCAAAGTTCTTTGCTCTTACTTCCGGGTTCTGTTCTCTTACAGGAACTTTCTTCATAACGTCTACCATTCTTAATTACCTCCACAGCCGCAGCCGCCATTTTTGTGTGTGTTGCCTTCTGTAAGACGTAACATAGCTCTGCCTTCTTCTGTCTTATACATAAGCTGTCTCTTCATTGACTGGTCAAAATCAACAAGATGTCCGTCAAATTCCGGACCGTCTACACATGCAAACTTAATTTCTGAACCTACCTGTACACGGCATGCACCACACATACCTGTTCCATCAACCATTATTGGGTTAAGGCTGACAACTGTAGGAATCTCAAGCTCTTTTGTAAGGAGACATACGAATTTCATCATAATCATTGGTCCGATTGCCACGCAATGATCATACTTAATGCCTTTTTCGTTAACAAGATATTTAATTGTATCTGTTACCATTCCGCTTCTTCCGTAGCTTCCGTCATCGGTTGTTACATAAAGATTGCCTGCAACAGCTTCCATTTCTTTTTCAAGGATTAATAAATCCTTAGTCTTGGAACCTACAATAACGTCTGCATCTATACCGTGTGCATGGAGCCATTTAACCTGTGGATATACAGGTGCTGTTCCTACACCGCCGGCAACAAAAAGAATTTTCTTTTTCTTTAATTCTTCTATATCTTCATCAATTAAATCAGAAGCACATCCGAGAGGTCCTACGAAATCTTCCAGAGAATCTCCTGCCTGTAATTCTGCCATCTTAGTTGTGGAAGCACCTACTGTCTGGAATACGATAGTAACTGTTCCTGCTTCTCTATCATAATCACAAATTGTGAGAGGAATTCTTTCACCTTTTTCATCTAGCTTTGCTATAATAAACTGACCAGGCTCACATGATTTGGCAACACGTGGAGCTTCAACATCCATAAGATATATCTTATCAGCCAGTTTTTCAGCTTTGAGTATTTTGTACATAGTACACCTCCAAAAAATAATCTCCATAACATTGTATACATTCATAAGGTTTATTTCAATAATTTTTTTCAAAAATAAATAAAAAAACATTAAAACATTATTTTTCGCGGTAAAAAATAAAGGCCGTCATTAATATGACGACCCTTAAGTTATCTTTTTGGTATTTATTGTTTGTATTTGTAAGTTAATTCACTTAACTCAAATTTACCTTCTTTTTCAGTTATTTTGTAAATATCACCTGACGCTGAATCACATCCATAAAAATAATCCTGTTTTTCATCATCAATACTTACAGAAAATAGCCAGATACTCTTACCGTTTATTGACTTTTTGGAATTATATGTCATCTCAAAAAGCCCATCTTCTTCTGTCTTATGGTTATCATTAATTACTTTGTTCTTAATTAGTGTAGACCATATCAGCTGTTCAGCCGCACTTGAATCAAATTTATCGACTTTCTTCAAAGTGTATGTGTTAGTAACAACATTACTTGATAGACCGTTTTCATCAATAATAATAACAGAGAAGAAAAAGCTTCCCTCAGGCATAACAACAGGTTCAGTATACTCTGTACTGTCTGTTGTAGGTGTAACGGCTCCATCATGGGATATTTCATAATATGCCTTAGCACCGGTAGGAATATTTCCAACAACTATACGTTGCTCGGATGATGTTGAATAAGAACCACTTGCAGGAGTTACCTTAGGTCCGTCAGGTGCCTTAAATGTAATTGTATATTTTGTAGTAAAAATATCGGACTTAAATCCGTATTCATTAGTCATATAATACTTAAATTCATAAGTTCCTTCTTTATCAAGGGTAATATCCTGAGTATAAAGACTTCCATTTTTAACAGGGTCACTGCCATCCATTGTATAGTAAATCTTACATCCGTTAACCTGCAAAAAACCTATTGTCTGACTCTTTGAATAATCACCTTCGGCAGGTGTGATAACAGGATCCTGACATGCATAATTCTTAAAAAGGCTTAATACATCTTTAGTTACATTCTCATCGGCACTTACTGTATCGTAAAGTTCTGACATAGATTTGTAATTCTTGTTATCTCCGTACAATTGAATAAGATAATATATAACATTGGTATTAACGCTGTCATAAGTAAGGGCTTCATTAAGGATTGTAATTTCTTCATCTGTCTTGCCTAATTTATCATAACAATCCCTGAGATTAAGCATATCTTTTACAAGAATTTCCGATGATTTAACAGATTTACCGTCTACCGTAACATTTTCATTCTTCAAAAGAGTATCTTTATATTTCAAAGCTTTATTAAAATATTCTACTGCTTTGTCATAATCTTTATCGGTATCTTTCGCCTCGTATGCGAGGTTCTGGTAATATCCGTAATTGTTCTTACTCTTATTAACAGCGGATTTGAGTAAAAATACAATTGCTGTCACAATTAATATAACGGAAACTGCTACTGCTCCTATGATTATAAACAACTTGCGCTTGTTATTGTTATTATCATCATCTTCATAATCATCGTCATCTTCATCCGCAGGTTCAGTCTTATTGGCTTTACTGTCAAGCTTATCCCTGTACATATCTTCTGCTTCTGATGTTTCTTCGTCTATAATCTGTGCAATTGAATTGGCTAATTCATCTTCCATATTAAAATCGTCATTCATAATAATCTCCTCTTGCTAATTAACATTAGCCTAAATATAGCATAGCACTTATGTAAAATCAACAAGGTAAATATTTAAGTTTTTGTTAAGGAATTATTTTCTGCGGTTTATAAATTTGCCGGGATCTACAGCATATATCTTAACGAAACAAGATACAGTCTTGCCGTCAATTGTTGCCGTAATTGTACATTCTCCAGGCATACGTCCTGTTACCACACCATTTTGTGTAACTGATGCAATCCTTGGGTTAGATGTTCTCCATGACACCTTTCTAGGAGCTCCATCTACATACAGGTTAAATGTATCATACTGTTCCATCTTAAGATCTGTATGGCTCATAGCAATAGAATATATCGTACAATGATCCTCAACAGTTCCTGAAGAACTGTATGCAACAACATCACACGAACCGGCACCTACTGTTACAATATTGCCGTTTGCATCAACCTGTACAACGGATGTATCTGTTGACAGCCATTTGACTCCTTCATTGGAATTAAGCGGGTATAATCTTGCAGTAAGTTTCCTTGTCTTACCTTTAAGCATAATAATTTCCGATGAATTAATTGAAATAGATGATGCATTTATAATAGGTTTTACAATTACCGTACAATGTGCAACAACCTCGTTAGTATCGGTTGAGGTGGCATTTACAATTGTTCTTCCGGGTGCTACACCAACAACATCACCATCCGAATATACTTTTGCTATTGTTGGGTCATCCGATGTCCACTCAATTCCCTTGATAGACGCATTCTCAGGATGGATTGTTGCTACTATATTATGTGTATCACCGACATATATGGTTATTTTACCTTCACTTAATGTAATAGAAGTTACAGGATTGATAACCCTTATTGCAACTGAAGCACTTACCCCGCTTCCGTCAGCTGCAAGTGCTGTAATAACTACAGTTCCCGGAGCAATGCCTGTTACTTTACCGCTTTGGTCTACAGTTGCAATACCTGAATTGCTTGTTGACCAGATTACCTTTCTGTTAGATGCACTTTCTGCCTGTACATCTGCACTGAGCTGCAATGTATCACCGATATTCATAATCTCTTTTGCATTGTGTATCTCAATGGAAGATACATATTCTTTTACCTGTATTGTACAGGTTGCTTTAAGTGAACTTTCAACGGTTGTTACAATAATCTCACAGCTTCCGCCCTTTAGACCTGTAACAACACCATTTTCATCAACTGATGCAATTTCAGGATCACTTGATACATAAGTCACTCTCTTATCCGGTGCTTCAACAGGAAGAACTGTAGGTACAATAACGAATCTTGTTCCTTTTACAATTTCTTCATGGTAAGAATTTAACGTAAGCCCTGTAACCGGCTCTGTAATTTCAACAACACAATATGCAACAACACCGGTGTCCTCACTTACGCAAGAGATTGTAACAGTTCCTACGGCTAGCGTTGTTACCTTTCCATCAGGATCAACTGTGGCAAGTGATTTATCGGAAGTATTCCATGTAATCTTCTTATTATCGGAAGTTTCAGGAAGTACAGTTGCATTCAGCCAGAATATTGTACCTTTCTTTACGGTCATTTCGGTCTGTGAAAGAACAATTTCTTTTACCGGCTGTAAAACGGTAATATTGGTCATATCAATATAACCGCCGTCTTCGGTCTGTATAATTACGGTTGCGCTGCCGCTTGAAACAGCTGTAACCATCCCTGTATTATCAACTTTAACAACATTTTCATTAGATGAAGAAAAAGTAACATTTTTATTAGATGCATTGTCAGGTGTAATCACATAAGTAAGTCTGTTTTCATCACCAACATTCATTGTAATCGACTTAAAATCCATACTTACACCCTCTACCTGCTGGGTAATTATGAAATTACAATAAGCAACCTTGCTTGTGTCGGCTGCGGATGTCGCACTTACATAAGTCTCACCCGGACCTACAAATGTTACAAGTCCGTTCTGGTCAACGGTAACAACCGCAGGATTAAGAGAGGACCATATAACAGTATTATCAACACCATCCGTCTCAGGGGTTATAGTTGCTTTTAACTGATACTTTTCCAAAGACATCTGTGCCGTAACACTTTCTTTGTCAAGATAGATTCCTGTAACACCTTCTGTTACATAGAAATCAGCAGTTGCAATAAACAAACCGTCATCGGATACGACTGTTACGGTTGCCTTACCGCCTGATACTGCCTTGATTTCAGCTAACTGCTGCTGTCCTTCTGTTGTAGCAGGAGTTACTGAAATGATTCCGTTGTCCGATGATACCCAGCTGAGTTTGGTATTATCAGGAACTGTTGACTCACCAAGGTTTAAAAATGCGGTGATATATATACTATTGCCTTTTTCAATAGAAATTTCTTTGGTAATCTGGGCACCATTATACAAAAGTGCCAGACTGTTTACAGGATTAAGTACATTGACACGGCAGGAATATGTCTTGACGACACCGTTAATTTCCTGGGATGCAATTAATGTTGTATATCCTGTGTTGCCCTGTGACAATGCGGTAACTGTTACTGTAAGTCCGTCATCTTCAACATTGAAAGATGCAACAGCAGGATCTGCGATTGACCAATGTACAGGGGTTGTTGTATTGGTAACTGTAGCTGTTACTTTCTGGGAATCACCAATGTTAAGGGAAATCTCTGATGTGGAAAGAGAGATACCATCAATGACGCTTACGGTAACCGTTCTTGTATCGCCACGCCATGTAACGGAAATATCGGCTGTTCCTGTTCCTACGGCATTGAACATACCTGTTGTCTGGTCATAATATATTATATTATTATTGCTTGAAGCATAATTAACCTCAGATGGTTTGGCAGATGTTGTAAAAGATAACTTATCACCCACAAGAACTGTTGTGTTTGGTGAATTTACAACATAAGGTACCTTTACCGTTATTGAATCACCTGCATTACCTGAATAATCACCCTCTTTACAGCTTGCATGTACTGTTGTCGTACCGGCATATATACCCTGTACAATACCATTGCTTACTGTTGCAACTTCCGGATCGTCTGTCCACCAGTATACATCAGAAGCTGAATTGCTGTTTGTGACAATTGTTTTTGATTCATTCTGATTAACAGTGATTTCATCATCAATAATAGATACGCCTACTGTTATCTGAAAACTGTAAGATAAAGAATCAGAAGGTATGGAAGCTGTTATTGTAGCGGTTCCTCCGCTTACTGCCGTAATTGTAGCTACCCCTCCGTTAGGAGACTGTCCCACATCTTTTGCAACAGATACAACGCTGCTGTTAGATGAAGACCATTCTACATTCTTGGTAGATGCAGCATTACATGTAACGGTTCCATATGCTCCGGCTGTAAGTATACCGTTTATGGAACTGTAATTAACAACAAGAGGAACTGTGACGGGAACAGATTTACTTGCGCTTGTTCCATCCGTTAATGAATACTTAACAACAAGGTTAGTCTTTCCGGCTCCTTTGGAATATACCATACCGGCTCCTTCATTATTACTTACCGTTGCAACTTCCGGATCATTCATGGACCAGTTCCATCCTACGATTCCGGCATCATTGTCAAGATTTAAAGCTACACTGGCTGTAATTGCCTGTGAATTCTGACCTTCTGTGAAATTAATACTTGCAAGATTAACTGTAAGCTGTACCGTACTTGCCTTAACAATTACTACAAATATAACGGTTAGAATTACTATAGCAACGAGTGCTGATGACGCTTTCCAGTGTTTTTTTATAAGATTAAGAAATTTCATTAAAAACCTCCAAATGTACATAATTATACTTATGCATTTTTTATCGGTATAACCGAAGTTAATATTAACACTTTTTTACAAAAATGACCATAATAAATATATATTTTCTTGCTTTTTTTG
>ULIQ01009583.1_pt1 | contig 8511 bp, 7 predicted proteins | sample 1950561 | NCBI WGS metagenome assembly ULIQ01 (sample SAMEA4835455, study PRJEB28245) | human gut metagenome | biome: gut microbiome; material: fecal sample | place: Denmark | collected 2008 | reverse complement strand
CACCGTTTTCAATCTTAATATAAGATTCTTTTATACTTGCCTTACCCATACGGATTGATTTAACCTCAGTACCGTACAATGCAATACCGGCTTCCCATTTATCTTCGATAAAGTAATCAAAATATGCTTTTTTGTTATTGGCTACAAGTTTAAAGCCGTTATCTTTCTTTTCCATAATTTATATATCGTCCTCTACTATCTGAAAATCAACGGTGCGAAGAACTTTACTTGCACCTGTGCATTTCACTCTGACTTTCATGCCAAGTTTGTATGTCTTATGGGTAACCTCGCCATATAATTCATAACTGTTCTGGTCAAAGATATAATAATCATCCGTTAATTCATTAACATGGACAAGTCCTTCTACCGTATTAGGAAGTTCAACATAAAGTCCCCATGCGGTTACACCTGATATGACACCGGAAAATGTCTTTCCTATCCTAAGAGACATATACTCTGCTTTTTTCATTTTGTCAACTTCGCGTTCAGCATCATCTGCCCTCCGCTCTGTCTGACTGGCATGTTTTGTTACGTCAGGAAGTATATTCTCGTAATGTTTTATCCTCTTATCGGTAATTCCGGCGTGAAGGCTTTCTTTAATTATCCTGTGTATCTGTAAATCAGGATATCTTCTTATAGGCGACGTGAAGTGTGTGTAATATTTGGCAGCAAGTCCGAAATGACCTTTACATTCCACTGTATATCCCGCACGCTTCATAGCCCTTAATGTAAGACGGCTTATAAGATTCTCTTCTTCCGAACCTTCAATCTTTTCCATGAGCTTCTGTAATTCTTTCGGATGGATTTCGTCATTGGAAACCTTGATTGAATATCCGAAATTATTGATAAAAGCAGCAAGTTCGTTAATTTTGTCCTTATCAGGAGTATCATGGGTTCTGTAAACAAACGGAATCTGTTGCCAGAAATAATCCTCTGCAACAGTTTCATTGGCTGCCAGCATAAAATCCTCTATTATCTTTGTAGCCGTATTGCGCTCGTATGGTTTAATATCAAGAGGCCTTCCTGCTTTATCAAGCACAATCTTACATTCCGGAAAATCAAAATCAATTGAGCCACGCTGCTGTCTTTTCTTTCTTAAAATTGTTGCCAGCTCTTCCATAAGTTTAAACATCGGTACAAAATCTTTATATTCATTTATAGTATCTGTATCGTTATCAGTAAGAATTTTCTTAACACTTGTGTATGACATTCTTCTGTCAACGTTAATTACGGATTCCGAAATTTTATGGTCAATAATTTTACCGGTAGAATCAATGTCCATCATACAGCTTAAGGCAAATCTGTCAACGCCCTGATTAAGAGAACATATTCCGTTACTAAGCTTATGTGGCAGCATCGGAATAACCCTGTCAACAAGATATACACTTGTGCCTCGGTTAAGAGCCTCCTTATCCAGAGCACTTTTTTCTTTGACATATTCCGCAACATCGGCTATATGCACGCCCAGATGATATATGCCATTTTCTTTGGATAAAGAAATTGCGTCATCAAGGTCCTTTGCATCCTCTCCATCTATAGTTACCGTCTGTAACATTCTGTAATCAGTTCTTAAAGGAAGCTTTGTCTCGTCAATCTCATCCGGTATTTTTTCGATTTCCTTCATTACTTCCTCAGGGTATTCATAAGGAATTTCGTAAGATTCAACAACAGAAAGTATATCTGTTCCCGGGTCATTAACATGTCCCAATATTCTTATGACTTCACCCTCCGGATTATGTGTATCGTCACCAAAGCTGTTTATTTTAACCACAACCTTGTGACCTGTTACTGCCGAACGTATCTTGTCCTTAGGTATAAAAATGTCTTTGGAAAACTTGCGGTTATCAGGAATAACGAAACCATACGCGCCGTTCTTCCGGAATATGCCTACAATCTGGTTCATTCCATGTTCAAGAATTCGTATAATTCTACCTTCCCTGCGCCTGCCCTCTGTCTTTTCACAGGTTATTACAAGCTGTACCTTGTCCTGATGCAATGCATTGCAGGTATCGGATTCCCTGATAAAAATATCTTCATCTTCACCCTCAACGGTAACAAAACCAAATCCTCTGTCCGTACTCTGGAAAATACCTGTAAGAATGTTTTTGTCATTTTTGCAGTATTTTCCCTTGGATGTAACACCTATTTTACCTTCCAGAACAAGAGCATCAAGAACTTTATATAAATCATTCCGGTTCTCCTTGCTCACATTGAGAAGCATAGCTATTTCCTTGCCCTTCATAGGCGTATAATACTTATCATGTATTAATTCATTAATGACCTTTTTTCTCTTTTCAAAAGTGTAATCGTCCATATTAACCTCTTATTTCATAAAACGAAAAGAACTCCCGGTATACCAGGGAGTTCTCAGAATCCAAAACTAATTTAACCATTTAAGATTAAGTAATAATGCAAGGATAAAGAAAATCACAGCCAATACAGTAGTAAATTTCTTAAGCGCTCCTTCCTTGGAACGACCCTTGTTCTTACTCCAGTATGTATCTGTAGAAGCTCCTCCGGCTAATGATCCAAGACCCTCCTGCTTTCCTTCCTGCATGAGAACTACTATTGATAAAATAATACTTACTATAACTAAAATAATTGTAATTACTGTTTTAAGGACACTCACCGTTAAAACCTCCTAAATAAAATAAACCCTTGCTATGCAATTCGCATAACAAGGTTTATTTTATCATAAGAAATTTAATTAATCAATAGTAATTTTTACTTTCTGATAAGTAATGACTTACCTGTCATCTCTTCAGGCTGTTCCATTCCCATACAATCAATGAGTGTTGGAACGATATCTGCGAGACATCCATTTTCTTTTAAGCCATAGTTATCGTTATTGGTAACAAGAATAAACGGAACAGGGTTGGTTGTGTGGGAAGTAAATTCTCCGCCTGTCTCGTAATCAATAAGCTGTTCAGCATTACCGTGGTCTGCACATATAAACAAGGTTCCGTCAGCTTCTTTTACAAGATTAACAATTTCTCCTACACACTTATCAACAACTTCTATTGCCTCTATAACTGCAGGAAGAACTGCTGTATGACCAACCATATCAGGGTTAGCAAGATTACAGATTATAACATCATAATATCTGTCGCCGTTTTCATCAACTGCTGTTATTGCTTCGCTTAATTTATCTGTTACTGTGTATGCTGCCATTCTAGGCTTCTTGTCATAAGTAGGAACATATTTAGGTGAATTTACAAGAATTCTGTCCTCATCCTTATTAGGTGTTTCAACACCACCGTTAAAGAAGAATGTTACATGGGCATATTTCTCTGTTTCAGCAATTCTTGCCTGTCTCATTCCGTTATTGGCAATCCATTCACCGAATGTATTGGTAACTTCTACTTTCTTGAATGCAACATCCTTATTAAGGATTAATGGGTCATATTCTGTAAAGCATACAAACGTTACGTCTTTTCTTGGTCCTCTGTTAAATTTATCAAAATCATCATCGCAGAAGCAATGTGTTATTTCTCTTGCCCTGTCAGGTCTGAAATTGAAAAATACCACTGAATCTTTGTCATTGATTGTAGCAACAGGATGTCCGTTTTCCATCACAACAAAAGGAACTACGAATTCATCATTTACTCCGTTATCATAGCTTGTCTGGATTCCCGCAACAGCAGATTCTGCTGTATTACCTTCACCCTTTGTCATTGCAAGGTATGCCTTTTCAACACGGTCATAATTATTATCCCTGTCCATTGCATAATAACGTCCTGATACTGTTGCAATCTTGCCGACACCGATTTTCTTAATTTCATTTTCAAGTTCTTCTGTGAACTCTTTAGCAGACTGTGGTGGAGTATCTCTTCCGTCAAGGAAACAATGAACATAAACTTTCTCAAGTCCCTGTCTCTTAGCCATCTCTAAAAGTCCGTAAAGATGTGTATTATGGCTGTGAACACCACCATCAGATAAAAGTCCGAATATATGAAGTGCTGAATCGTTAGCTTTGCAGTTATCGCAAGCCTTTACCAAAGCCTCATTTTCAAAGAAATCTCCGTCCTTGATTGCTTTAGTAATTCTTGTTAATTCCTGATAAACAATTCTTCCTGCACCCATATTAAGATGACCAACTTCTGAATTACCCATCTGTCCGTCAGGAAGTCCGACAGCCATACCACTGGCGTAACCTTTTACAAATGGATATTCTTTCATAAGCTTGTCCATTACCGGTGTATTTGCCTGGGCAACAGCATTGCCTTCTACTTTATCACTTAATCCATATCCGTCAAGGATAAGGAGCACTGTAGGTTTTTTACTCATTTTAAATCTCCTATTCTAAGTTGCTTTTCGTGTCAATGTTATCACAGTCATTTTTATAAGTCAATCGGCAGGAAGCATCAATTTGCCATTGTCTATTTCATAAATTTTATCACAAAATTATAAATCAATTACAAGCTCAATCGGGCAGTGGTCAGAACCTAATACCTTGTCATGAATCTCTGCACTGATAAGTCTATCCTCAAGTTCCTTTGAAGCAAGAAAATAATCAATTCTCCATCCTGCATTTTTCTCACGGGATTTGAACATATATGACCACCATGAGTATCTCTGCTCTGCATCAGGATAAAAATATCTGAAGGTATCAATAAAGCCTGAATCAAGTAATTCAGTCATTTTTTGACGTTCTTCATCCGTGAAGCCGGCATTTTTTCTGTTAGTCTTAGGGTTCTTAAGGTCAATCTCTTTGTGTGCTACATTCATATCGCCCGTTACCACTACCGGTTTGGTTTTTCTTAAATCATTTAAGAAATTTCTAAAGTCATCTTCCCATTTCATTCTGTACTCAAGGCGTGTTAATTCTCTCTGGGAATTAGGTGTATACACCGTTACCATATAAAAATTCTCAAATTCAAGTGTAATCACACGTCCCTCATGGTCATGCTCATCTATTCCAATTCCATATTTTACTGAGAGTGGCTTTTCCTTAGAAAAAACCGCAGTACCGGAATAACCTTTTTTCTCAGCATAATTCCAATATGAATAATAATTTTCTTTATTCCATTCAATCTGACCTTCTGACAGCTTAATTTCCTGAAGGCAGAAAATATCTGCATCAACACTGTCAAAAAAATCCATAAATCCTTTTCCCATACAAGAACGTAAACCATTAACGTTCCATGATATCAATTTTTTGCTCACAATTTCTCCTATTTTAAAAAGGGCAGATAATTCTGCCCTTAAATTATGTTAATAATTATGCGTTGACAATCTTGCCAAAATCAGCCTTTAAACTTGCACCGCCGATAAGACCGCCGTCAATGTTAGGCTTTGAAAGTAATTCTGCTGCATTAGAAGCATTCATAGATCCGCCGTACTGGATTCTGATAGCTGCTGCTGTTGCATCATCATAAATCTCGCCGATTACTTCACGGATACCTGCACATACTTCTTCAGCCTGTTCTGCTGTTGCTGTCTTGCCTGTTCCGATTGCCCAGATTGGCTCGTAAGCGATAACTGCTTCTTTAGCCTGATCTGCTGTTACATTCTGGAATGCAATCTTAATCTGCATTCTGATCCAGTCAAGTGTGATGCCCTGCTCTCTCTGTTCAAGAGTCTCACCACAACAGATAATAGGAGTAATTCCATGTTCAAATGCTTTAATAACTTTCTTATTAACTGTTGCATCTGTTTCTGCAAAATACTCTCTTCTCTCTGAATGACCGATTATAACGTATTTTACACCGATATCTGTGAGCATGTTTGGAGAGATTTCTCCTGTGTATGCACCACTTTCTTCAAAATACATATTCTCGGCACCGATTGATACATTAGTACCCTTTGTTGCTTCGATTGCTGTTGTAAGATCAATAGCAGGAACGCAATATACAACATCTACATCAGGATTAACTACAAGTGGTTTTAACTCTTCAATTAAAGCCTTAGCTTCACTTGGAGTCTTATTCATCTTCCAGTTACCTGCAATAATTCTTCTTCTAGACATTTTTCATTATCCTTTCTTTTTACGGGATGTGACCGCATTTTATACCCTTCGGGCGGGCGGTCACAGAGTAACAAGGTTTCCTCCCACTTTGTGGGTCCCTCCTTGTTACATATTACTTATCATCTGCTGATTCAATTCCAGGAAGAGCTTTTCCTTCAAGGAATTCAAGGGATGCTCCACCACCTGTTGAGATGTGGGTCATCTTATCACCAAATCCAAGTGTATTAACTGCGGCAGCAGAATCACCACCACCGATAATTGTTGTAGCAGAAGTTTCAGCAAGTGATTTAGCTACTGCAATTGTACCTGCTGCAAGAGTAGGGTTCTCAAATACACCCATAGGTCCGTTCCAGACAACTGTCTTTGCTGTCTTAACTGCGTCAGCAAAAAGAGCCTGTGTCTTAGGTCCGATATCACAGCCTTCACGGTCAGCTGGCATCTTATCTGCATCATATACTTCAATTTCAACCGGTGCATCGATTGGGTTAGGGAAATCTGCGATAGTAACCGCATCAACAGGTAATAATAACTTCTTACCAAGTGATTCAGCCTTAGCCATCATTTCCTTGCAGTAATCAATCTTTGTATCGTCAACAAGTGACTTACCAATTTCGTATCCTTTAGCTTTTAAGAATGTATAAGCCATACCGCCACCGATGATAAGTGTATCACACTTCTCAAGAAGGTTAGAGATAACATTAAGCTTATCAGCAACCTTAGCTCCACCAAGAATTGCAACGAATGGTCTTACAGGGTTATTTACTGCATTACCAAGGAATTCGATTTCTTTCTGCATAAGGTAACCTACAACGTTTGTCTTAACAAACTTTGTAATGCCTGCTGTTGAGCAATGTGCTCTGTGGCATGCACCGAAAGCATCATTTACATATACATCGCAAAGAGAAGCAAGTTCTTTTGAGAAATTATCTTCGTTCTTTGTTTCTTCTTTTCTGAATCTTGTATTCTGGAGAAGAACAACGTCTCCGTCCTTCATGGCAGCTACTGCTGCTTTAGCATTAGGTCCTACTACTTCGTCATCAGCAGCAAAAACTACTTCTTTACCAAGTTTTTCTGAAAGTCTCTTTGCTACAGGTGCTAATGATTCATCTTCGTTAGGTCCGTTCTTAACTTTACCAAGATGTGAGCAAAGGATTATTTTTCCACCGTCATTTATTAATTTCTTAATTGTTGGAAGAGCTGCCACAATTCTGTTTTCGTCTGTGATAACGCCGGCCTTTAAAGGTACGTTAAAGTCACATCTTACAAGAACCCTGAGTCCCTTTACGTTAATATCATCAATAGATTTCTTGTTAAGCATAATATTAATTCCTCCTGAATTATATTTTATTTATTCATGACGGCAAAGCACTATAAATATCCTACGCCGCCGTAATATAAAAAGAAGGAATCCGGTCCAAATGACCGGACCCCTTCAATAGGTCTTTAATAACCGAAATTAAGCTAATTCTGAGAAATACTTAATTGTTCTTACCATCTGGCTTGTGTATGAATTTTCATTATCATACCATGAAACAACCTGTACTTCGTAAAGGTCGTCAGATACTTTGCTAACCATTGTCTGTGTAGCATCGAATAATGAACCATATCTCATACCAACGATATCTGAAGAAACGATTTCATCTGTGTTGTAACCGAATGATTCGTTAGAAGCTGCCTTCATAGCTGCGTTGATTCCGTCAACTGTTACATCTGTACCCTTAACAACTGCTGTAAGGATTGTTGTAGAACCTGTTGGTGTAGGAACACGCTGAGCAGATCCGATGAGCTTTCCGTTTAATTCAGGAATAACAAGACCGATTGCCTTAGCTGCACCTGTTGAGTTAGGAACGATATTAATAGCACCTGCTCTTGATCTTCTAAGGTCACCCTTTCTCTGTGGTCCGTCAAGAGTCATCTGATCTCCTGTGTAAGCATGGATTGTTACCATGATACCAGACTGGATTGCTGCATACTTGTTAAGAGCATCAGCCATAGGTGCTAAACAGTTAGTTGTACAAGAAGCTGCAGAGATAATCTTATCTTCTGGCTTTAATGTCTTGTGGTTAGTATTGTAAACGATTGTAGGAAGGTCATTTCCGGCTGGTGCTGAAATAACTACCTTACGAGCACCTGCATTGATATGAGCCTGTGCTTTTTCCTTAGATGTATAGAAACCTGAACATTCAAGAACTACGTCAACTCCAAGTTCACCCCATGGGCAATTGTTAGCATCTGGGAATTTATAAATCTTAATTGTCTTTCCATCAACTGTGATTGAATCTTCACCAGCTACAACTGTATCAGCCTTTTCATATTTACCCTGTGATGAATCATACTTAAGAAGATGAGCAAGCATCTTAGGACTTGTTAAATCGTTGATTGCTACTACTTCATATCCTTCTGCTCCAAACATCTGTCTGAATGCAAGACGACCGATACGGCCAAATCCGTTAATTGCAACTTTTACTGCCATTTTTAAATTTCCTCCTAAAGAAAAATGTAATAATAGGGATTGTTAATAAAAAATCAATCTGGTATTATTC
>ULIQ01003671.1_pt1 | contig 8673 bp, 4 predicted proteins | sample 1950561 | NCBI WGS metagenome assembly ULIQ01 (sample SAMEA4835455, study PRJEB28245) | human gut metagenome | biome: gut microbiome; material: fecal sample | place: Denmark | collected 2008 | reverse complement strand
ATTCTGGCGTTTGGTTTCCCAATAGCGCTTGTCGCGTACGATGTCTTGCAGATACTTGTCGCTCTGTATGTATTCGGAGCCTACGATGTCGCTGGCCTCCTTGATCACCTCCTCGGGGAGACCTATCTTGCGGGCTATCTCGATGGCGAAGGAAGAACCAGGTCTGCCTATAGCCAACTGGAAGAGAGCTTTCATCTCGTGGCGGTCGTAGAGCATGGCACCGTTGGCCACACCCTCATGACTGTCGGCAAAATGCTTCAGGTTCTGATAGTGTGTGGTGATGACTCCATAGGCACCTTGCTGACAGAAACGGTCGAGCACAGCTTCGGCGATAGCTCCGCCGATGCCAGGTTCGGTGCCTGTACCAAACTCATCGATGAGGATAATGGTGTCGCCATTGGCAGCCTTCATCATATTCTTCATGTTTAGCAGATGCGAGGAGTAGGTACTCAGGTCGTTCTCCAGACTCTGTTCGTCGCCTATGTCGATCATGATGTTCTGGAACACGCCCGTCTTCGAACGCTCGCTCACAGGGATGCTCAGTCCGCACTGCAGCATGTATTGCAGTAGTCCCACGGTCTTCAGACATACCGACTTTCCTCCGGCGTTAGGACCTGAGATGATGAGGATGCGCTTCTCTTGTGTCAGCATGATGTCGAGTGGCACCACCTTCTCGCCTTTTTTCTCCAACGAGAGTCGGAGCAGGGGGTGAATGGCTCTGGTCCAGTCTACGTGTGGGTGGGCTTCCACCTCTGGCTCTATGGCTTGCTGGGTTTCTGCAAGCTTTGCCTTGGCCTGTATCAGGTCGATGACGGCAAGGAATCGGTAGCTGTCCAATATCTCGCGCGAGAAGGGTCGCACCTTGTTGGTGAAGTCGGTGAGGATGCGTATGATCTCCTTGCGCTCCTCTCCCTCGAGTTCTCTCACGCGGTTGTTGGCTTCCACCACCTCGGTAGGCTCAATGAATACCGTTCTTCCCGTGGCACTCTCGTCGTGCACGATACCTTTTATCTTTCGTTTCAGGGTAGGGATGACAGGGATGACGAGTCGCCCATCACGCAGGGTAGGGGTGACATCTTTCTCTACCACTCCCTCGCTCTGTGCTGCACGCAGTATGCCATACAATGTGCGTGAGATGCTGCCCTCGGTCTTTGCTAACTCCCGGCGTATCTGCAGCAACTCGGGGGTGGCGTTGTCGCGTATCTTGCCAAACTTGTCGAGTATTTGGTCGATGCGTTGTATTAGTTGTGGGAAAGACATGACGTCAGCCGACAGGCGATGCAGTGCAGGGTAGGGATATTTCTTCTCTCTGCGCCAACCGTCTTCTTGTTCGGCCTCGTCGTCATCGCTGTGGTTGAGTATCTTTACGATACCGTCGATGGTGCTCAGCGAGCGGCGAAGATCGAAGAGCTCGTCTTCCTCCAAGTGGGTGTTCTCCACGCGGATGCGTACAATCGACTCTCTCACATCGTAGAAGTATTGCAGGGGGAAGTCTTCCACCTCCTCCATGAGTTTGCGAAACTCTCGGGTCTGCAACAGCCATTCGTTCACCTCGTCGGCATCAGAGCTGAAGTGCATCTTCTCTACCTGTTCCTTGCCCAGGGTGGAGAGGCATCGCTCACGCAACAGGTTACGAATCTCGTTGAATCCTATCTTTTGTTCAAAATTATCTGGATATATCATGTTGTTCTTATTTTCAGGCGGCAAAGTTACGAATTTTTTGAATGTTACCCAAATTTCAACTGCAAAAAACAAGGGAGCGAACCCTGTTAGGTTGCTCCCTTGTTGTTCTTGTTTCTATTATTGGTAGTTCTTAATCCCAGGAATCCCAGGAATCAAAGTCGTTAAAGTGCTCCTTGGAGTTCAATAGATCCTTTCCGCCTGTTAGATTGTCTTTGTCAGTGGTAACACCTTCGCCACCTCCACCTGTATTATCTGTATTTACAGTCTTTGAAAAGGTTTGCAGCAAACTTTCTGTCTGTAACGGAATGTAAAATATCTGTGGCTGTATATATACTTTTTTATTCATTGCTTCAAATGTTTTTATTTGATATACTTCTTACCATTAATAATATAGATGCCACTTGGCAGCGACAGGAAGCTGTTGGCATCTTCGCTAACCAACTGTCCGTTGATGTTGTAAACCTTTCCATTGGCTGGCATCAGCTGTCCGTCAGCATCAATGATCAAATCTTCGATACCTGTAGTTTCACCATTGTTGCCATCTACGTTGCTGCTGCTTACCACCTGTAGCATCATAGGTTTGGCATCAGCTTGGGTGGGAAGACGCTTCAGATAACCACGGAAGCCATTCAGTGTACCTCTCTCGCCGACGAAGTTCTTGAATGTACCATCCTGATTACTGATGAAGCCATCGCCTGCCTTTACGATCATATCGTTGCTATAGCTTGAAGCCCATGCATAGCCATTGCCAGAACACCAATCGTCAGGTTTACCATTTTCGTTTTTGGTTGCCTCGATAGTTACGAAAGGATAGTCTGCTACAGCAGCGGTGCTGATGTTTTCTACCTCCTTGCTTGGCTTGATAAGGAATGGTTTGTTGGCCACGATGGTATTGTAAGCATGACGCACAAAGTAAACCTTACCATTCTCTACACGGTCGAAGTAAAGAATCTGAGTACCATTCACATTGCCGGACTTGTAAGTGTCACCAAAGATTGCATCTACCTGATGTACGTTGAGGCTGAAAGGAAGAACACAAGTTGTCCATACTCCTGCTGTCATTTTGCGGTTGACTGTTACCTTTGCCACATGACCAGCCTCTGTTGTCTTAATAGTATTGGTGGTATTGTCATCGTAAGATACCACATCTTCAACAGGCTTTGTTTTATCCTCGTCGAATGAGAAGCCATAGAAGCCAATCTTCGAGCCGAAGTTGTAGAGATAGTACGACTTACCTGGCTTGACACTGAATGTGTAGGTTACAGGCGAGTCGGCCAATACACACCATCCGTTGGATCCTGGTACGTCCTTATTGTATGCAGGATTGTAAGCGATGTCGCTTGGGAGGTTGCTCTCATAGATGTTGTTCTGGAATTTCTCAGGTGTCATGTCGAAGTCTGTTGGGAGATTCTTAAAGTGACTTCTTACCTGCGCTAACGTAGGAGCGATATTGGCTCCATTAGGATTAATATCCCACTTGTAGCTACTTACAGGCTTAATACCTCCAGTTGGCTTACCATTGGCATTGGCGATGCTTGCGGTAGACTGTACGAAGTTACCTTCTTCGTCCATGACAAACACACGACGCTGAGGACGATAGACACCACTGTCGAACGCACCATTCTGGAAGATATGTACCGTAACCGTACCAGTTGTGACAGGATTGAAGACGAGGTATGATCCAGAGCATGGTACATTGAACATCTTGTCTCTGATAGTTTTAACATTAGTCTTGAAGTCTGCCTTCGAGATTTGTGTGGAGTTTGGCATTGCGTTAGAGCCATTCTCCTGACGTGCGTTCTTGCTTTTCTCGCCAGAGACGTAGCGGTCAAAACCTGCCATCTTCCATTTTGGCAGAGTAGCTGTATTTGCCCATTGATAGGTACTACTTAAGCCTTCATCTGAATAATTTGGTGTATCTACCTTTACGGTAGGGAACATCCATCCACCAAGAGTCACCTCCATAGTCTTGTCCTGGTTCCACATGATCTTCTGGTTGCCATACGTTACATCGGTGCCGTCGTTTTCTTTTTCTTTGGCGCGATACAAGGCTGGGTCATCTACATATACAGTGAGGAAGGCAGTGGTCGTTTCCAAATTCTCTCCCTTTACGGTGACTCTGACACTACCAGTTCCTTCGTTTACTGCCTCCAGTTTACCTGTCGTCATGTCTACCTTTACGAAACTTGGTGTAAACGATACCCATTTTGTGGTGTATTTGTTTTCATCAATTTTATTTGTTCCGTCGGTTGTTACCAAAACGTCAGGCGCACCCTCAGTAGTTCCTGTGTACATCGTAACATTTGCAGGGTTGAAATCTACTTTTGGAATGATGTAACTTGCGCTTACGTTGATTTTAAACGTGATATCTGCTGGTGCATTGTAAACGTCAGCATAGTTGTCTTTGTCAGTATTACTTGACTTAGGGACAGCAGTTACCTTTATGGTGTGCTCTCCTACGGACAGGTTACGAAGCATTGTGAGTTTGTTACCTACAACTTTGTTGTTGGTGTTTACCTTTGTTGCTTCCTGTTCGTCGATATAGTATGTGTATTTGAAGTATTCGCTCACATCCTCACCGTCATAAATCAGTGGCACGGCGAATGACTTGTTTTTAGTCTTGTCCGTGTCATATTTCACCTTTACTGTCTCCGTCGCAAAGTTGTTCAGGAATGCGGGAGTAAGCTTACCCTTTACCACATTATATGTAAAGGTGAATGTACTTTCGGTGAACAACTCGCTGTGTGTTCCTATTGGCTTTGCTGTCACGGTGATAGTGGAAGTGCCCTCTGTCCATTTGTATGGATCACCTGTAACTGTGAATACACCATTGTTCTCTGTCACATTGCTGCCCTCAATAGTGAACGATAGAGTGTAGTCAGTTCCGAGAGTCAAGAGTTTGTCGTTGTCACCATAAACCTTGATGTCTGGTTGCTTAATCTGGGCATCAGTGGCGTTGATGTTCACGTCGTTGGTGGTGATAATCAGAGGTGTCGCATTCTTTACCGTGATGGTGTAGGTAGCAGTACATCCCTCGTAATTATCCTTGTCTGTTGGAGTAATGGTTGCGAGAATGGTGACGGTACCTGTCGACTTGATTGTGATTTCGCCGTTGGTAGCTACTGATGCAATATCCTCATCGTTAGAGGTGTAAGCCACTGTGTAGGCGCTGAAATCATTGTCGCCTGCCTTTACGGTGAGTTGAGGCAATGACATGGTGTAGTTGTCTGTCTTGTTGATGACCACTTTACTATGCTCAGCAAAGGCTGCTGTGAGACGGGTCTTGTTGCCAGTTACTCCAGGGCGTGTAATCTTGAGAGATGTAATGTAGGTCGTACTGCCACCGAAGCGTCCGAGATAGAGAGCGTCGCAATCAGCCTGTACGGTAAAGGTATATTCCTTCTCTGTAGCAGGGAATGCTGGTGACTGGTACTGTGGTTCATCGTCTGTGAGGTTGGCATAGAGCAAAATGCCAGATGTTGCCTTGGGACAGTAACCCTTGATGGTTACTATATCGCCAGCATGGAAACCGCCATCACCAGCAGGAGTTATGGTAATATACTTGTTCTCACCTTGCTTGAAGTTGGTGCCCAACATGATATTGCTTTTACCAATTGTAATGCTGGAGTTGGTAGTTTCTTGTTCACCGATATTCGTCAAGAAGTCGTAAACTACAGTTGTCTCAGATGGGTTGACATCTTCCTTCTTTGCTATGCTGACATCAAAACTACAAGTGCATCCGTCATAGATAGTTTCCTTGTTGGGTGTTATTGTAGCTGTGATGGTGGTCTTTCCTATGCCGACAAATGTCAATTTGCCGTCTACTACCTTGGCTATATTTTCATTGCCAGAAGTGTACTTCACGTTGTAGTCGGTCATATCCTGTCCGCTAATCTTGTCTTTGACGATAAGTGTAGGCAAAACTCTTGCCTCATCGCCTTCATTGGCACTTACTGAAGCAGAAGAGAATGCTGGTACGAGCTGTCTTCCTGTTACGCTGATGGTAAATTGGGCAGTAGTAGCGTTGTACTTGGACTTGTCGACAGGTGTGATGGTTGCTGTGATGGTAGCTGATTCTCCCTTATTGACAGAAGTAAGTGTCTTGCCATCGGCAGAAATGTTCACTGCATTTGTGTTGCTTGAAGCGTAGGTTACGCTGTAGTCAGTACCTTCTTCCAATGTGGTTTCTCCTGCTTTTACTGTAAGTGTAGGAGTAGTGAAAGCCACTTCGTTGACAACGACAGACTTTGTTCCCTCTGCGTATGTTGCTGTGAGGTTGGTCTTGGGAGTGGAAGGAGTGGATGAAGTGCGAGTGATGGTAATGGAACTGATAGTCTTATTGTCTCCAGATCTTAAATAAAGAACAGTTGCTCCAGCAAGATTGTCATCTACAGTGTAAGGACTTTTTGCAATATTGTTTGTAGTATTACTACTGTTGTCTTTTGTGGCGTATATATTGTTTCCAGAAGTAGTTATCGTTATAACGTCTCCCTTTGCAAGTGCTTTATCTAAGGTGATTTTTACATATTGCGAACTTTTGTTTGTATATGTAATACTTCCATTTACAATCATGTTTTGAGCAGAACCTTTGCCGTTATATACAGATGCAGAACCTCCTGTAATAGTTGCATATTCCGCCAAAGACAGTTCGCTTTGCTTTGCTACACTTGCATTTGCTCCTGTATTTACAGAAAGAGAGAAAATAGTTGTTGTCTCACCATTCTCACTACCTCCATTATTATCTGTGTTACCATTATCCGTATTTGAGTTACTTTTGGCAGTTACAGTTGTAGTGCTTGTCTGAATATGATTGTCATCTGCGCTCTTACCATTAGCAGTAGCAATGCAATAATATTTTCCACTTACAGTTGGAGTATAAGTAGCAGATGTGGCATCTGCGATGGCTTTCTCATCCTTATACCACTGATAAGAAACGGTACCATTACCGTATGCAGTTGCATCGAGGGTTCCTGGAGTAGTAGAGAAGTTATAGCTTGGAGCCAAGTCACGAGCAAAGAGAATCTGCTTGCTCTCCTGGTTCTGGTAAGCACGCTCGTACTCAGTAGCAGCCATGATGAAGCCACCGAGAACCTTGCCCTCGGTATAATAATATTGACTTGTCGGATCAGAAGAAGTAACGACTTTTGCATCTTTACCTGTCAGGTAATAATTATCATCTCCAGCACGATTGCTGCTTCCTCCAAGACCAGCAGAAGTACAGCTATGAACCAACTGAATAGTACTGTTGTCAGTATTGTCATAAACCATAAATTGATTTACTAATCCCTCGTATGCCTTCTTTGCGATAGGCTCGTAAGTTGTCTTGTCGAGAAGTCCGAGACGGATAGCTTTGAGATAACCGGCAGTAAAGATAGAAGAACAAGATGCCTCAAGGTAATTACCAGTAAGCGAAGCAGGAACCTTATCCATCACCTGATACCAGCAACCAGTACCCTTATCTTGATAGTTTGCTATTCCTTTAGCAAGATTGGATAAATAACCTTTGAAGGTATTGTAGTAAGTATTGTTTGTTGGCATGACTTCGAGAATATCGACCAATGCGAGGAAATACCAAGCGTTAGCACGCCCCCAGAAGGATGCAGAGTGATAGATTCCTTTTTCCTTGCTGATGCCAGCCCATGATTTAGATGCGTCATCACCAGGATTAGCTGTAAAACCATGATAAAGCAAACCTGTAGTTTTGTTGTAGAGCTGCGCCCATGTGATAGAAAATTGCTTTGCAATAATAGTCCAGTCATTGTCGGAAATATTATTTGTCTTGCCTGTATGCTTGATAATCTGAGCAAGCAAAGCTGGACCCATATACTGACCATCACACCACATCTGGTCTGTATAGTCTGTAGATTTGTGGAACCATCCGCCAAACATCGACTTCTGAACATCGTTAGCATTAGTGTTGTCCAATGCGTTTTTTCCACTACCTATAACGTATGTTGTATTATAGGTTTTCATGTCCTTGATGACAGCAGTTATCGCAGTATTAGCAACAGTTGTAGCCTCTTGAGATTTTAAATTTCCTGCAAGAATAGGAAAATACATCTTGGCAGCATTCATGTTGTCAAGAGTCATACTCGAATTAGCATAAGGTTTGCCAGTAGCATAACCTTGTGCAGCATAGAACCAAGGTTTTGACCAATCAAAGTCTTGATAGAAATCGGCTGCTTCAAGAGAAGCTTTACCTACAAGACCAGCTACATAGTCGAAAGATCGAACAACTTCAGTCTTTCCATCGAGTTTGTACCAAGTAACGGATGTCGTTTTTTTACCATTATTGTCGTAATAATCGAAACCGAACTTCTTTTGATTTCCATAAAAATCGTGAAGACGTGAATTAATCGCCCACTGCGAATAGCGGACACCGGAATTGAATGTTACCCCCCCCATTGTTATTTGCCGCTTTCACTCCAATGACGCTGAGGCATGGGAGTAAAAGGAGAAGAAACAGGCGAGCGAAACCACCTCGACTCATGTCGAGGAAGCGGAATGTAAGTGTTTTGTGTTTCATTTCACTTTTATTTTTATTGTTTTTGTGCTTATTTAGCTGTTTTATATTACTCATACTTCTACTGTAAGTCTATGCGCCGCTGATTTTTTTTTAGTTATTTTTGATGGTAGTCTGTTTTAAACATCCCAGTATAGCGGTCGCAGTCGAGAACTTATACGATGAAATTTTTCGTGCAATTGATAGCACTTTCTTTTCGGCTGCAAAGATACGAAAAATATGTTAAAAAGGAATGAATCCATTTTGTCTAAAATTAGATTTTCTACGTAATCGTTTGCGTGTGATTTACTTTTGGTTCTTGCGATATGCCTTTTTTTCTTATTGTCATGCTTTCAGGTATTTATACGCCTATTTTGGGGTTATTGAAGTTTCGCAAGTAGTTTAAGTACGGGCTGAAGGCCCAAAAGCTCAGTCAATAAGTTACAAGGCCTATAACTACGATTTCAACCTGTACGGTTGGCACGCCC
>ULIQ01001014.1_pt1 | contig 8957 bp, 7 predicted proteins | sample 1950561 | NCBI WGS metagenome assembly ULIQ01 (sample SAMEA4835455, study PRJEB28245) | human gut metagenome | biome: gut microbiome; material: fecal sample | place: Denmark | collected 2008 | reverse complement strand
TGAGAATATCCTGGCGGCTTTTTACTTAGCTTCCCAGCTCCAACTGATTTCTTACCAATTTGTAGTAAGTACCTCGCTTGGCTGTCAGTGATTCATGGTTGCCAATCTCCACTACCTGTCCGTGTTTCAGCACGATAATCTGGTCGGCATTCCTAACAGTACTGAGTCGGTGAGCCACGATGACCACCGTCTTGCCAGCATAGAATTCTTCCAGATTCGTCACGATGTCGTATTCGTTGCTGGCATCTAGCGAATTGGTTGCCTCATCCAGGAAGAGATAGTCTGGATTCTTATAGATGGCGCGAGCTATCAATATGCGTTGTTTCTGCCCTTGGCTTAGTCCCATGCCATCTCTGCCAATCTTGGTATTGAAACGCAAGGGTAGGTAAAAGATGTCGTCCTTGATACAGGCAAGGTCGGCTGCTTGATAGAGCTGTTCTTGGTTCACATCATTGTCATCCACCGCTATGTTGCGAGCGATGGACTCAGAGAAGATGGCTCCCTCCTGCATTACTACACCACACTGCCTGCGCCACCACTTCTTGTTGAGCTTATTGACATCCGTCCCGCCAATGGTCAGCTTGCCTCCAGATACAGGATAATAGCCCAGCATCAATCGGATGAGCGTAGTCTTTCCACTGCCAGATGCTCCCACGATGGCTGTTACCTTGCCATGTGGTATATGAATATTGATGTCATCCAACGTTTTATATATGGCATGTGGATCATATTTAAAGTCTACATGTCTTAGTGTGATACCTTCGCTAGCGTCTTCCACCTGCTTTTTTAGTCCCTCTTTGCCGTTTTCATCCTTCATCAAGTGTATCTCGTTGATGCGCTCCAAGCTGATCTTCACATCTTGCAGAGAATAGAAGAATTGCATCAGTTGCTCCACTGGCGAATTGAGCTGTCCGATGATGTATTGGATGGCAAGCATCATACCCAAGGTGATGTCACCATGAATGACGGATGCTGCCGCTACTACGGTTATCACCATATTCTTGATTTCATTGATGAAGATGCTGCCAGCCTCTTGGGTTTGCTGCAACTTGAGTGATTTCTGCTGCACACGGAAGAGGTCGTGCTGCACCGTTTCCCATTCCTTGCACTTTCGGCGTTCACAGTCCTGCAGCTTGATTTCTTGCATGGAAGTGATAAACTCATAAGTTCGGTTATTGTTGATTGCCTGCTGCTCAAAGAGTTCATAATCAATCACCTTTCTGCGGCGCAGGAAAGACAGCAGCCAACAACCATAACCCAAACTACCCAACAAGAAAATGCAGAACACAAATTTGCTATACATAAACAATACCACGCTGAACACCACAAAGGTGAGCATGGAGAAGGTTACATTCAGACAGTTTTGCGTTAAGAAGTTATTCACACGGCTATGGTCGCTCATTCGTTGCATCAGGTCGCCCATCAACTTGGTGTCGAAGAAAGACATCGGCAGTTTGAGCAACTTAACGAAGAAATCGCTAAGCAGGGAGATATTAATGTTCATACCTATACGGAGCAATATCCAGCGACGATAGAAGTCGATAGTTGTACGACTGGCTGTAAGCATCAGTTGCCCCAAAAGTATCAGCCAGATGATATTGAGGTCTTTGCCCTTGATGCCTTCATCCACAATAGCCTGGGTCAGAAATGGCAATACCAATTGCATGCCACTACCCAATATCAACCCGATGACAGTCTGTAAAAAATACTTGCGGTATTTCTTGATGTAGCCAAAGAGAAATCTGAAGGAACGTCGCTCGCTTGCATCAGTCATACCATCCATCTTAAACTCAAAAAAGGCAGGTGTCGTCTCAAAGAACATCACGATGCCAGCCGGTCTGCCATACGACAGTGTGCTAGCCCAGTGGGCGATGAATTCATCATAACCATAAGTAATGTGCCCCTTAGCAGGATCAGAGATATAAAACTTTCGTCCTTTCTTTACCTTATATAATACCACGAAATGGTTTTGGTTCCAATGCAGGATAGCAGGCAGAGGATTCTCTGCCAGTTCATCTACCGTGGCCTGGGCACTAAGGGTATGAAGCCCCAGAATATCGGCTGCCTCGCTGATGCCCAACAGGGAAACCCCTTCGGTTGTGGCAAAACAATATCTCGACAGGGCACTAAGGGTATAGTCCCTGCCGAAATACTTACATATCATTTGCAGACACGCGATGCCACACTGCATGCTGTCATGCTGAAGAGTGAGTGGAAAACTATTCATATATCTGTTTTACAATCGGTTTATTTCCTCCCGAGCTGCGCCCTTGCCTCGATAACTCTTCTTTTTGTTGAAAGAATATGTTACATTGAGAGATACATTGTGAACACCGCCCTTGAGGTTTTGATAGAAAGACACTCCATTGGTCTCAATCAAGTTCTTTTGACGCCAAAGCTTGAAGCAATCATTCCAGTAGATGGTAAATGCCCAATTGCCCAAGCTCTTGTTAAGTCCCATGTCAAGGAGAACATATCCCTTGGTATAGTTAGTGGCAGAATATCCTTTGCTAACCCATATTCCATCGAAATAAGCATAGATTCCCCAAGGTAAGTCAAAGCGGTTGCGCATAGTCATATTAAACAACGGCTTGTTGTATGACTTTTCGGGATTACCATATTCCAACTTCTGCAATCTCAGCACACCGTATAGCGTAGGATGCCAGATGCCTATGTCCAATCTTTGCCCTGCCACCATCTGAAAATAATCATAGCTAGGTAAGTTTACATTTTTGATGATATTTACCTTCTTGTTTTCCATATATGAATAAGTTGTGGCAAGTTCTCTCATGCTATGTACATAAGAGAGGCTCAAGCTCGTCTTAAGATAACTCACATCCAAACTTAGCTCTCTTTCTAGTGATGATTTCAGCAAAGGATTTCCAAGCATCCATGATGTATGCGAGGCATAAGAATAAGTATTGCTCAGCATACTATAGCTAGGACGGTCAACTGAAGAGCTGTAAGATAATCCCAAACTCAGATTGTCGTTCTGATAATCAATGCTTACGTATGGAAGCCAATCCGTAAAACTCTTAGATTGTTCAGCAACCTTCTCACCATTAAGTATATAAGCAAAGTCGGTGTTCTCTACACGCAGTTCTGTTCTTGCGCTCCATGAAGGGCTAAGCTGCCAATTTGCCGTAATGTATCCTGCTGTCAGATGCTGGCGTTCCTCATCATGAGAAGCATCAAAGAGAGCCTCGTCATGAGAGGTGCTTCCCACAAAAGATTGGCGAGTCTTGGTATACGAATATTGGGTGCCTAAGTCTAGAGTTACAGCCTTCCATGAAGCAGTGAAATTAGCCTTGCCCGCTACCAGGTGATTGTTGCTATGACTTACTGTACCAATATGATTCGCATAGTTCTCACCTTGCTCGTTGACATCAGAGAGTTCATTGGAGTAGTTGTAAAGATAGTCCACATCTGCCGCCAACTGATAGTTCTTCTTTTCACCGAATTTCAATATAGCATAAGAGTTGAGATAATGGCGTGTATTTTGCTTTGACTGTTCACTCGTTGACTCAAGCTGTGCATTCTCGGGCTCTACATTTGTCTGGATGTCATTTGTTGAAGAGTATTTTCCCTTAGGTTTTCTGCTAAATTCATAACGGATGCCCAGAGAATTGGCTCCAAAGTCATAACTAGCACCTATATTGGCGTTTAACTTATGCGCACGATTCTTATAGGTAGTATTTGTTTTTGTTTCATACTCATTATTGCCAAACTTTTCCAGATAGTAGCCTGTTTGCTTTTCTCCGTCCCCGGCATAATTGGCTCCGGCATACACTCCAAGTCTATTGCTGCCAGTCCAAGACAAGTCCAGGCCCGTTCTCCCGTATGAAACATCAGAAAGTGTAGCACCGGCTTTTGCTAAGCCTGCCCATCCTGTATCCTGCTTTTTGGTATGGATGATAATGACCGACTTCACATCTGCCTCATATTTAGCTCCAGGATTGGTGATGATTTCTACTCTTTCGATATTCTGAGAGGAGAGTTGTTGCAGTTCAGAATTGTCTCTTACCTTTCGCTGGTTGATGTAAATCTCTGGAGTTCCTTTGCCCAATACCGAAATATTATTGCCTATGCCATCAATTAATGGCATCTGCTTGATGGCATCCAAGGCAGAACCCAACTTAGACAAAGGGTTACCTATCATAGAGACGGTTAATCCCATATTGTTAGACTTCACGTAGTTGCGATGTCCCTTCACAACGACTTCACCTAACAGCTTGGCGTCATCCTGCAGGGTGATATTACCAATAGATTCATTATGGCAAATAAGATAGTTTGTCTTATATCCCATGGCAGATACTTTGAGAATATCGCCATTTTGGTATCCATTCAGTGAGAATGCACCATTCTCGTCGCTTACAGTGCCTTCTATAAATGTGGAGTCCTGCTGGTTAAGCAAGAATACATTCGCATAAGGCAAGGCTTCGCCCTGCTCATTGATAATTTTTCCAGTGATGTGTTGAGCCATAACAGGCATAGTTGCTATACACAGAAATGGCAATAATATCTTTTTCTTCATAATTTTCTCTTTTAATATTGTGGACTTACTTCAGGAGCAAATTGACATCTTGGATCAGGATAATCCCAGTTTTCTTCCCCATATGCTCTTATGATTTTTACAAAACATCTTCGATGTTTTTGATTGCAAAAATCCAAGACTTTACAGTTGTGACATGAGCTTTGTTTTCGAAACATTTTTCTGTGCATACAGAAAAGCTCTTTCGCTTTTGACGAGTTCCAAACTTCTTGTATGGATTGCTTTTTCAAATCTCCAATGATAAATTGTGGGTGCCAATACATTAGTTCGCAAATGCTTACCTTACCATCAGGCAAAACAAATGCTCTATTTTGTAGAATACCGCATGTGCCGCCAACAAAATATTCATCCGTAGGCTTGCCATCTTTTAGATGCTCATTTAAAATTTCATCACTGCATATTATCTTAAACTCTGCTTTTGACAACAGTTGAGTTCTTATGAATTTATATATATTCTCTAATTGTTCTCTTGAAGCTTTAACGCTTTCATAGGACTCCGTGGAATATATAGATTTTTCAGGAGCTCTGATTTCCCAATAAATCAAGCCTTTTATGCTTTTAATATAGTTATAAAGCCTTTCTATTTCTGCCTCTATTGCTGTTGATTTTATCAATATCGTATTTATCTGAATTTTAAACTTGTATTTCTCCAGATAAGAAATTGCTTTCTTGATTTTATCAACATAATCAAGTTTAACTCCAATGGTCTCTTCTAGAACAATTGGATTCAACGAGTCTAATGACACTTGAACTACATTATTATACTTTGTGTTATGTAGCTTTTTTACCATTTCCTCAGTCAATGGATACTTTGTGGATATAAAGTTGGGACACATATCATATTCTACAAGCCTTTTAAGAATTATGTCCCAATCTTTACGGCAAAAAACCTCACCGCCTATTATATCAATGTGTGTCATCTTAAGAGCATGGGCCTCCTCTATGATTTCCAATATCTTTTCTGTTGACAAAGTTTTGTACTTAGTATTCTTATCTGCGTAACAGTATTTGCATTTTGTAGCACATTTTGCTGTCAACATAAAAAGCAAAGACTGAGGTGCAGAATGCATTCTGTCTGGTGTCAAATCTAAATGTTGAAGGCTTATCTCTATGTCCGATTCTCTTCTTGCAGACAATTCTTCATCTTTGACAAATCCGATTGGAATTAGTACATTTTTTGGGAAAAATATTTTGTGCTCCTCAAATTCCGTAAAAATGGGCTTCTGGTTTTCTATATATTGTAAAATCATATCATAAGCTTGTCTAACTGTAATTCCATATTCTGCTGCAAGATTATCACAATGTTCGGAAATGTTTTGTGGCTCTATGAATTTATTTAAAATGCATGCTTGGACAGGATGGACAAAACTAATCCAATCCGAAGAACTGTAGTCTTGCACTGTTTTCTTCGAATACATAACAATTCTATCTTGATCAACTTTAAAAGAATAATCAGGATTTAGAATATAAGTCTCATTTATATTCATTCGATATCTTAATAAAGATAGGCACGCTGTATGTTTACAGCATGCCTATTGGGTTCTTACTTAGAAACAGCTTCACTATCGCACTTTACTGCAGCAGTAAAAATGCAAGTAATACTTTCTAATTTACTACTCTTACCTCCTTTGACTTGCATCAAGTCTAAAACGTTTAAATTCTTGTTCATTTTTTTAATCTTAATTGTTAATACTCTGTTTACTAGCCGAATTTACGCATCGGTCTATACATGCGCTTTTTGCCAGTTGTGTCTGGATATAATATTACCGGTTCTATTATAATCTTTCTTCAGGAGGAACTAGACGAATATGATTTCGTCTTCTTCCTCATCTTCCTCAATATAGATGCGAGTTCCATCAGGAAGTGTAATCCATCTTCCTCCTAATACATTAGAAATCTCTTCTTTATTTAAAACTTTCATTGTATGTTACTTTTTTTATTCAAGTGCAAAGGTAAGCAATGTTTTTCTAACGACATCTAACAAAAAACTAATATTTTTCTAATAATTTTCTAATATGGTATTTTTTATGTTGCAAATTCAATTATTATTTGTATTTTTGCATCCAAAAATGAAAAAAGTATGAAGAAAGTATATTCTATAGCATTGTTAGCTGTCTTTATGATAGTATTCCTGCAGGGATACAATGTGCACTTGCAGTATCAAAAATACAAGTTAAAATGTATTGATGAGATTAATGATATGCTGGTACAATCAGTTGACGAGGAATACCATAATAGAGCAAAAAGCAAAAATAATCCTGATAAAAATGGAGAACACCATATTCGATATAAAGTATTCAATGCAACTGACAAAATTCAAGAGAAAAAAATAAAAGAACCTGGCTTAGATTTGCAAACTTTAGATATTGGTTCCCTAAAAAAACAAGGAATATTGAGTAATTATGGGGATGCCGTCATATTGCTGTCACAAGATATGTTGGAGCAAGAAGGAAAGCCTCTAAATTTAGCTAATCTGAATGAAATAGTTAGCAGAAGAATGGAAGACAAGATAGAGCGCTCCATATTCTTACTCGACAAAAATAAAAAGATAATAAAGACAGAAGGAGTTAAGAAAGTCCCTTCCTCGTGGGTTTGCTCAAAAGATGTAGCAGTAAATTTAGCCAATCTCCGATTTGTAAGAGTTGCTATGCCTGTTCCACCTTCTAAGTTTATAGCACACTCTATATGGACATTGGCTCTGTCTGTACTATTTGTACTGATAGCTGTAGTTTGCATCGGTTATCACCTCTTAGTGATAAAGAGAAAAGAGCAGCTTCTAAGAAATCGAGAACTAGGCGTTAATGGTATCATCCACGATCTTAAGGCTCCTATCAATAGCGTTATCTCTGTATTGAGTTTGCTAAAAGTAAAGGTAAAGGAAGATAAGATATTGTTGGATGTAATTTCACAAGCAAGTGACAAGGCTAAGTTGCTGGAGAGCGATATAGAATCTATATTGCTTGCAGCCAAGGGTGGCAATGATAGAATATTACTCAATTTGAAGAAGGTCAGTCTTCTAGAATTAACAAATATCGTTAAGACAGATATGGACATATTATATAAGAAGAAGCCGCATAACATCGTAATTTCCGATGAGACGCATGGAGATAACATGGCATATGCCGACGAATTATATATCCGTAATGTGATGAGAAATCTGGTGGAGAATGCACTGAAATATTCTGATGACGGAGTGAATGTTCAAGTGTTGCTCAGAAATATAGACGAAAATATCGAGGTTAGCGTAACCGATGATGGATGGGGCATTACACCCAAGGACCAGAAGTTGATTTTCAGACAGTTCTACCGTGTGCGGCAGCATAAACAGGTTAAGGGATATGGTATCGGATTGGCTGTGGTGAAATATGTGGTGGAAGCACATCATGGAAGAATACGCGTAAATAGTGAATTAGGAAAGGGAAGCTGTTTTACCTTCAGTCTTCCTAAGGCACAATAAAATGGCAAGAAAAATGGAAAAATTGAAAGTAATCATTGTGGATGACGATAAGTTGCTAGGCACTACACTGGTACTGGGCTTAGAAGAGTTAAGTATGAAACCTTACTATCTAGACTCATTGGATGGACTTTTGGATAAAATTTTTGAGGTCCAACCTAATATATTGGTACTAGACGTAGAGGTAGGCATGGGAAATGGCATCGAGATACTAAAAGAATTGAAGCTTCATGCCATCAACATACCTGTTATCATTATGTCCTCACATATTCAGATGGATTACATCTCAAAAGCATTGGAGAACGGGGCTTTTCATTTCTTGAAGAAACCATTTGAGATAGATGAACTTGGCGCATACATCCAGCGTTTTGCAAAAACTGATGAAAAGTTAGGGATAGTGACCGATATCCAAATAGGCTGTCTAAACTTGCATATGCAATTCCATGCTCTATATACTAAAAATAACGATCAAATTCATCTTTCCCAGAAACAGTTTGAGGTGCTTAGTATATTGGCACAAAATCTAGGGAAGATTACGACTCGTCAAACTTTGAAATGTCAACTATGGCCTGATGGCAACTATTCTGATCCCAGTTTAGATAACTACATTTCGCAACTAAGAAAAATCTTATCGGTTGATGAGAGTATTAAATTAGAAACAATCCCGAAAGTTGGCTTCCTGTTAAAAACTAACAAATAAGGGCGCGTCATTAGTGTCATTAAGTATTTGAGCTTTCATATAAGCAAAGAAAAAGCCGCTAGGATATCGTGTGAGAATATCCTGGCGGCTTTATATGATAGCTTGAAAAAAAACTTTATTTCTTGTCGTAAGCGTGAACAGGGTAGTCGATGGTATAGTGGAGCCCACGGCTCTCCTTGCGCTCTATTGCCATGCGGGTGATGAGATAGCCCACGTTGATCATATTGCGGAGCTCGCAGAGCTCCTTGCTT
>ULIQ01006438.1_pt1 | contig 11037 bp, 5 predicted proteins | sample 1950561 | NCBI WGS metagenome assembly ULIQ01 (sample SAMEA4835455, study PRJEB28245) | human gut metagenome | biome: gut microbiome; material: fecal sample | place: Denmark | collected 2008 | reverse complement strand
TTCAGGGCGTGTGGGGCAAAATTTGCGAAACTTCAACTACGAGTCCACTTTAAAAAGTAGTTTTTGGTTCTTTTCCCTACAACGTGCCATTTGATTATCAGATGGTTTCATATGAAGAAAATATCAAAAATGACTTTTTAAAGTGGGCTCTATACTGAACTTTCGCAAATGTGGAAGTTAAGGGAAGTTGATTTCCTTATGATCATTTGGTTGTTTGGAGATTTTGTTGTACTTTTGCTTTTGTTGTGCAAACGTTTGCATGTAATTTTCTTGATTTAAGTCAAGCAAAAGGCGCAACTTTGGCAAGATTTGCATAATTTTGCGCACAACACTAACAACCTATGAATGAGAAAACAATCATAACAATGAAAGATATTGCTCGCGAGCTGGGCGTTTCTATCGCAACGGTGAGCAGAGCTTTGAAGGACAGCCCTCGTATCAGTACTGCCCAGAAGGAACGTATACAGGCGTTTGCCAGGGCGCATAACTTCTGTCCCAATGTAATTGGTGAGGCTCTCAGATACAGTAGGACACAGCCCATGAAGGTCATCGGTGTTATCATTCCTGAGTTTGCCCATTATTTCTTTTCTTCTGTGCTTTCGGGTATCGAGGAGGAGGCAAGTGCGCGTGGCTATCGTGTGATGGTGGCGCAGAGCAATGAGCGATATGACAAGGAAGTGGCAATCTGCGAGGACTTCTATAAGAATAAAGTGTGCGGCATTATCGTTTCACAGGCGAAGGATACCATGCGCTATGCGCATTTCCAAAGATTGATGGACAATGGCGTGCCATTGGTGTTCTATGACAGAATCTGTACTGGTGTGAACTGTTCGCGCGTAGTGGTGGACGACTACATGGGTACCTTTACGGCTGTAACCCATCTCATTGACTCAGGCTGCAAGAGGATAGCTTTCTATGGCTCGCCCATGAACCTTGAAATATCCAAGAACAGATATAATGGTTATCATGATGCCTTGGTGAAGCATGGCTTGGAAGAAATACCCCCCCACGTACAAATCTGTGACAACAGAGGGCAGGCAGAGGCGATTACGCCTGCACTCTTGGAGATGAAAAACCGGCCGGATGCTTTCTTTGCGGTGAATGATGATACTGCCATCGGTATTCTCTATACCGCGAAACGTATGGGATTCCGAGTGCCTGAGGAAGTCAGTGTCTGTGGATTCACCAACGGTCAGCGAGCCGTGGCTTGCGATCCTATGTTGACCACTGTCGACCAGCGAGGAGTGGCAGTAGGAGAGGAGGCTGTCAACATCCTTATCGGACAGGTGGAAGGTTCTATCCCGATGAATGAGGTGGAGAAGAGAGTGATAAGAACCAAACTCGTGGTTCGTGGTACGACAAGATAAAAGAAATCAATAAAACAATAAAAAATATGATGACAAAACCTAATCTGAGTTTCTGGAAACTCTGGAACTTGAGTTTCGGATTCTTCGGGGTACAGATAGCCTACGCTCTTCAGAGCGCCAACATCTCCCGAATCTTTGCAACGTTGGGTGCTGACCCACACAACTTGAGTTATTTCTGGATTCTCCCTCCATTGATGGGAATCCTGGTGCAACCCATTGTCGGAACCTTGAGCGACAAGACATGGTGTCGTTTCGGCCGACGAATTCCTTATCTCTTTGTGGGAGCTACGCTGGCAGTCTTGGTGATGTGCCTTTTGCCTAATGCCGGTTCGTTTGGCCTGACGGTTGGCGGTGCGATGATTTTTGGATTGATAGCCCTGATGTTTCTTGATACGAGCATCAATATGGCGATGCAGCCTTTCAAGATGTTGGTGGGCGACATGGTGAATGAGGAACAGAAGACGAAGGCTTACTCCATTCAGAGTTTCCTCTGCAATGCGGGTTCGATAGCCGGTTATATATTCCCCTTCCTTTTTGCCTTCTTGGGCATCAAAAACTATGCCGAGAAAGGTGTTGTGCCCGACTCTGTGATCTGGTCGTTCTATGTGGGCGCAGCCATCCTTATCCTCTGTGTCATCTATACCACGATGAAGGTGAAGGAGTGGAATCCGCAGGAATACGCCAAGTATAATGGAGTTACCGAAGATGCCGAGAAGAAGGAAGAAGGCAAGGCCGACTGGATAAGCCTTCTGAAGAACGCTCCCTCTACCTTCTGGAAGGTGGGACTGGTGCAGTTCTTCTGCTGGGCAGGCTTCCTCTATCTGTGGAACTATTCTACGGGTGCCATTGCCGAGACCGTATGGAATACTACCGATGCCAGCACCAAGGCATTCCAGGATGCCGGCGACTGGGTGGGCATTCTCTTTGCCGTTCAGGCTGTGGGCAGTGTGCTGTGGGTGGTAGTGCTTCCCCAGTTCAAGAGTTCCAAGATGGCTTATGCGGTCAGCCTGATTATCGGTGGTGTGGGCTTTGCCCTTATCCCATTCCTGCACGACAAGTACCTGCAGTTCATTCCGTTCCTGATGATTGGTGCTGGCTGGGCAGCTATGTTGGCGATGCCTTTCACCTTTGTCACCAATGCTTTGCAGGGTTATGGACACATGGGTGCTTACCTCGGACTCTTCAACGGCACTATCTGTATTCCTCAGATTGTGGCAGCCCTCTGTGGCGGACACGTATTGTGGGTGGTAGGCTCTCACCAGAGTGACATGATGATAGTGGCAGGTGTGCTGCTGATATGTGGAGCTTTGGCTGTTTCCCTCATCAAGGAAAAGCATGTGACGCAAAAAGCATAATAAGCGCAACCGATTGCGCAACATTTTGGCATCTTTTGTGCAAGAAATTAATTGTATGTAGTAAAGAAATGACTAATTTTGTACCATAAATAACAATCTTATAATATCTTATGGTGTTTCGTTTTAATATAGAATACAAAACGGTTTATGGCGAGAATCTTGTCTTGAACCTGAACATGGACAACGAAGAGGTTCATAACAGCTTGGGAACTACAGACGGGCTTCACTGGTCGTGCGATCTGGATGTGACTCCCAAGACTAAGAACATTACCTATTATTATAGTGTAGAACGTGATGGCGTTTGTATCAAGAAGGAATGGCAGGTGGTGAAGCATCAGCTGAATGTGACAGCCGAGCGTGCCAATGATTATACTATCTATGATCACTGGCGTGACATTCCTGAGGATTCTTACCTCTACAGCAGCGCCTTCACCGACTGTATCAACCATCAGCAGCTTGCAGAGGTGAAGGATAACACCTTTGCCAAGACCATCAGACTGATAGTCCGTGCTCCACAGTTGAGAGAAGGTGAGCGCCTGGTACTGATAGGTTCTGATCCTCTTGTAGGAGCCTGGGACGTAAAGCGTGCTGTGCCTATGGTGGAACAGGCGTACAATGAATGGACGGTGGATATCAATGCCGAGGCTTTGGCTGTCAATTACTTGGAGTTTAAGTTTGTAGCACTGAACGACAAGAAGAGCACCGAAGCATGGGAAACAGGTTACAACCGTAGTGTGGAAATCCCTGAGATGAAGGCCGGTTCGGTTGTATCTTACGAGTTGAGCCAGTCGTTCTTGGAGCGCTGGAATCGTAAGTTTGCCGGAACATTGGTTCCTGTTTTCTCACTTCGCAGCAAGAAGAGTGCGGGTATAGGCGACTTCGGAGACCTAAAGAGTATGATCGACCTGGTGGCAAAGACTGGACAGAAGGTGCTTCAGTTGTTGCCTATCAACGATACGACCATCACTCACACCTGGACAGACTCTTATCCCTACAGTTGTATCAGCGTGTTTGCCATTCATCCACAGTATGCCGATCTGCAGGCTCTGCCCGAGCTTGAGGATGCCAAGGCTCGTGCTGAGGCTGAGAAGACAAGAGCAGAGCTCAATGCCCTGCCCCAGATAGATTATGAAAAGGTAAATGATTTCAAGATAACGTACCTGCACCAAATCTTCAATCAGGAAGGTGAAAAGATGATGAAGAGTGCCGAATATCAGGCATTCTTCCAGGAAACAGAACAGTGGCTGGTGCCTTATGCACAATATTCTTGTCTGCGCGACAAGTATGGCACTGCTGATTTCTCGAAGTGGCCCGACCACAATGCTTGGGATGAGAAAGACCGCAAGGCACTGACCAACCCAAGAACAAAGGCCTACAAGGAGGTGGAGTTCTTCTACTTCGTACAGTTTGTGCTGAACACACAGATGAAGGCTGCTCACGAGCATGCCATGGCCAAGGGAGTCATCCTGAAGGGTGATATTCCTATCGGTGTGAACCGTTTTGGATGTGATGTGTGGACAGAGCCTAAGTACTTCAACCTCGACGGACAGGCTGGAGCTCCACCTGACGATTTCTCTGTGAATGGTCAGAACTGGGGATTCCCTACCTACAACTGGTATGAGATGCTGAAAGACGACTGTCAGTGGTGGACACGTCGATTCCAGAATATGTCGAAGTTCTTTGATGCTTATCGTATCGACCACGTGCTGGGCTTCTTCCGTATATGGGAGATTCCTATCGACTCTGTTCATGGTCTGCTCGGACAGTTTGCTCCTGCACTCGGCATGACAGCTGACGAGATTCGCTCGTATGGTCTTAACTTCCAGCAGGACAGATTCACCCGTCCATTTATCACCGACTGGGTGCTCGACCGTGTGTTCCATGAGCGTGCTGACGAGGTGAAGCAAAAGTATCTGGACCGTTTGGATGATGAGCGTTATCAGTTGAAGGAAAAGGTGGATACCCAGATAAAGGTGGAGGCTCTCTTTGAGGGAGTGACCGATGAAAAGGAAATATGGCTTCGCGACGGACTCTATGCTCTGATCAGCGATGTACTCTTTGTTCGCGACCATCGTAATCCGGGATTGTATCACCCACGTATCTCTGCTCAGTTCGACTTTATCTTCGAATCACTTTATGACAATGACAAGGCTGCGTTCAATCGTCTTTATAACGATTACTTCTATCGTCGCAACAACCAGTTCTGGTATGAGGAGGCGATGAAAAAGTTGCCTAAGTTGGTTCAGGCTACTCGTATGTTGGTTTGTGCCGAAGACCTTGGTATGGTGCCAGATTGTGTGCCATGGGTGATGAACGAATTGAAGATGTTGGGCCTTGAGTTGCAGAGTATGCCTAAGGATCCAAGTGTGAAGTTTGGGCATCTGAGCCGCAATCCTTATCGTTCGGTTTGTACCATCTCAAGTCACGATATGCCTACGCTTCGCCAGTGGTGGGACGAGGACATTCAGCGCACGCAAGAGTATTATAATACGATGCTCTATCGCCAAGGACCAGCACCTCATCCGCTGCCAGGATGGCTCGCGCAGGATATCATCTCGCGCCATCTCACATCGCCCTCTATGCTCTGTATTCTGAGCATTCAGGACTGGCTTGCCATCAACGAGCATCTTCGTTTGCCCGATGCCAATGCCGAGCGTATCAATATCCCGGCCAATCCTAAGCATTACTGGCGCTATCGCATGCACCTCAGCATAGAGGACCTGGCGGCTAACAAGGAATTTATGGACAGTGTGACAGAGCTTGTTGCGCAGTCAGGAAGAAACTAATGCAAACGTTTGCACGTTATGCAAAAAAGAAATACCCTCCAAATTTTAGGAGGGTATTTTTCTTTTTTGTATATTTGCAATGTCTAACCAAAAGACTTACTTTTACTGACAAACAATAGCAGAACAAGGCAAACTGCAGAACAAGGCAAGCAACAACTGAAAAAGACAAAATAACACTGGACAATATGAAGAAATTGAATGTTTTAGTAGTTGGTCTGCTGCTGCCACTCTTGGCGGCAGCGCAGACCGTTAAATCGCCCAATGGCAATGTATCGGTAACATTCTCTCTGACTGGTAATGGACAGCCTACCTACGAGATGAGTTATAAGGGCAAGTCAGTATGTAAACCCTCACACCTCGGACTGGAGCTTGCCAAGGACAAGCATGCCAGCAAGGGTATGACGGAAACCAATCTGATGGACGGATTCACCGAAACAGGAAGCAAGACCTCTTCTTTTGATGAGACATGGAAGCCTGTATGGGGTGAGACTGCTACCATTCGCAACAATTATAACGAAATGGAGGTAAACCTGAATCAGGCTTCTTCCAACCGTAACATCACCATTCGCTTTCGCGTATATGATTATGGTATGGGTCTGCGCTATGAATTCCCACAGCAGGAATCGCTCAACTATTTCGTCATTCAGGAAGAGCACACCCAGTTTGCTATGACAGGCGACCATACTGCCTATTGGATTCCAGGCGACTACGACACTCAAGAGTATGAATATCAGATTACTCCTCTGACAGGCATCCGTCCTGTTATCGCCAAGAACCGCGAATCATACAAAAGCAACTCTTCCACCACCGTCTTCTCTGACACAGGTGTGCAGACCTCTCTCCAGATGAAGACCAAGGACGGACTTTATATCAATATCCATGAGGCTGCCTGTCTGGATTATCCTACGATGCACCTCAATCTGGATGAAAAGACACTGACCTTTGAGTCATGGTTGACACCTGATGCGGTAGGCAGAAAGGGATTCATTCAGACTCCTTTCAACACACCATGGCGTACCGTGCTGGTGAGTGATGATGCACGCGATATGCTTTCCTGCAAACTGACACTCAACCTCAACGAGCCTTGCAAGATAGAGGATACTTCATGGATTCATCCTACTAAGTACTGCGGTGTGTGGTGGAACATGATTGTAGGCACTAAAACATGGAGCTACACCAACGACCTGCCTTCTGTTCGCCTTGGTGTGACCGACTATAGCAAGTGCAAGCCTAATGGAACGCATGGGGCTACCAATGAAGAAGTGAAGCGCTATATCGACTTTGCTGCAAAGAATGGTTTGCAGGAAGTGTTGGTAGAAGGATGGAACGAAGGTTGGGAAGACTGGTTCGGTCATCAGAAGCTCGATGTCTTCGACTTCGTGACTCCATATCCAGACTTCGATATCAAGATGCTCAACGAATATGCTCATTCCAAGGGCGTGAAATTGATGATGCATCATGAGACTTCTGCCGCAGCTCTTAACTATGAGCGTCACTTGGAGAATGCCTTCCAGCTGATGAACAAGTATGGTTATGATGCCGTGAAGACCGGTTATGTGGGTGATATCATCCCAAGAGGTGAGTATCACTACAGTCAGTTGATGAACAATCACTACCAGCGTGTCGTTGAGACGGCTGCCAAACATCACATCATGGTGAATGCTCACGAGGCTACACGTCCTACAGGTATCTGCCGTACATGGCCAAACCTGGTGGGCAACGAGAGCGCAAGAGGCACTGAGTATGAGGCTTTTGGTGGAAGTGTAAGCTATCACACCGTGATGCTGCCATTCACCCGTCTGCAGGGAGGACCTATGGACTATACTCCAGGTATCTTTGAGACCAAACTGTCGGAGTGGAGCAACAACTCAAGTTATGTGCACACCACTCTCTGTGGTCAGCTCTCACTTTATCTTGTGATGTACAGTCCTTTGCAGATGGCAGCCGACCTGCCTGAGCACTATGAGAAGTACGACGATGCCTTCCAGTTTATCCGCGATGTGGCTTGCGACTGGGATGACTCCAAGTATATAGAGGCAGAACCTGCCAAGTATATCACCGTAGCCCGCAAGGCAAAAGGAACCGACAACTGGTTTGTTGGTGGCAAGACTGACGCAGCCCGTACATCGGTAGTGAAGCTCGACTTCCTCGACAAGGGTAAGAAGTATGCCTGCGCCATCTATCAGGACGGCAAGAATGCCGACTATGAGAAGAACCCTAAATCTTACCAGATTATTCACAAGACTGTGAAGAAGGGTGATGTCTTGAAGATCAAAGAGGCACGTGGTGGTGGCTTTGCCATCTCATTGCTTGCCAAATAAGACTTATATAGATGGAGATAAGGAGGCTGAAACTTCTGTATTTCCGCCCAATCGTCAAGGTAGAATTAAATACGCGAAAAATGAGCGTGTTTAATTCTGCCTATTTCTGCATAAAACCAACAGAAATCACATTTTGTATGCAGAAAACGAAGTAAATAACTACTAAATGGAGTATAATTGCTATATTTATACATTTTAAATGAATAAAATTCTGCGGAGTTTTTTCGCCAACTAACAATTATTTAACCATATGAGAATAGAAAAAATAATATTTACAGCATTGACGGCTACTATTTTACCTACAGCATTGAAGGCGCAGACTGTTTTCAATGAGATGACGTATTCGAAAGGACAGACTGTGTTTCAACTGAATGCGCCTACTGCAGCCAAAATCCGTATTTATAAATCAGGACAGGGGGGAAAGGCCATCAAGACAGTGAAGATGAAAGCCAATGGCAAAGACCGTTGGGAGGCTACTGTGAAGGGCGATCTGGCTGGGAAATTCTATACATTTGACATGGGAAAGGGCGAATGTCCCGGTACTTTTGCCAAGGCTGTCGGTGTGAATGGCAATCGGGGTGCCATCATCGACATGGCTTCTACCAATCCTGAGGGATGGAAGGATGACAAGCGACCAGAACTGAAGTCGCCTGCCGACTTGGTGATTTATGAGCTCCACGTGCGTGATTTCTCGGTGTCACCTACCTCTGGACTGAAGTATAAAGGCAAGTATCTGGCACTGACAGAACCTAAGGCGATAGAATATCTCAAGCGCCTCGGTGTCAATGCGATACACTTCCAGCCTTTGTTCGATTTTGCTTCGGTAGATGAGACACGCCTCGATACGCCACAGTTCAACTGGGGGTATGATCCTAAGAACTATAATGTGCCTGATGGCAGCTATAGTACCGATCCTTTTTCGCCTGCAGTCAGAGTGAGAGAGTTCAAACAGATGGTGCAGGCGCTGCATCAAGCAGGCATCCGTGTCATCTTCGATGCTGTCTACAATCATACTTTCAATATTGACGGAAGCAATTTCCAGCGTACTTATCCTGATTATTATTATCGCAAGGCAGCCGATGGTAAGTATTCCGACGGTTCGGGCTGTGGCAACGAGACGGCCTCAGAGAAACCTTTGATGCGCGACTATATGATAGAGAGTGTGCTTTACTGGGTGAATGAATACCATATCGACGGATTCCGTTTCGACCTGATGGGAGTGCACGATATTGAGACGATGAAGCTCATCAGAGCTGCTGTTGACAAGATAGATCCTTCTATTTATATATATGGTGAGGGTTGGAGCGCAGGAAGTTGCGCTTATCCAAACGACCAGTTGGCGATAAAGGCCAACACCTTCAAACTCAATGGCATCGGAGCCTTCAGCGATGATATGCGAGATGCCCTTCGTGGTCCTTTCTCTGACAATACCAAAGGCGCTTTCCTGGCTGGCATTCCCGGCGAGGAAGAGAGTCTTAAGTTTGGTATAGTGGGAGGCATTGCCCATCCGCAGGTAGATATGAATTTGGTCAACTATGACAAGAAGCCTTGGACAGCAGAGCCTACCCAGCAGATCAGCTATGTGAGCTGTCACGACGATATGTGTCTTGTTGACCGACTGAAGGCAACCGTGCCTGGCATCAAAGATGCTTCCAGAACGGAGAGCGAACGTATAGCAGAGTTGATTCGCCTCGACTTGTTGGCTCAGACTGCTGTGTTCACATCGCAGGGTGTGCCTTTCTTCTTGGCAGGAGAGGAGATGTTGCGTGACAAAAAGGGTGTGCACAACAGTTATTGCTCGCCCGACAGTATCAATGAGTTTAACTGGGAGAATCTGAAGAAATATCCACAGGTGTTTGAATATTATCGCAACCTGATTCAGCTTCGAAAGAATCATCCGGCTTTCCGTCTTGCCAAGGCTGAGGCTGTGAGAGAACATTTGGAGTTCTTGCCAACAGCCCCTGTTGCAGAGCAGAAGAAAGATGGCGCTCAGGTGGAGAAGAATGGTTGCCTGCTTGCCTTCAGACTCAAGAACCTGGAAGGCATAGACAGCTGGAAGAACATTATTGTCATCTTCAATGCCAACAAGGAAGCCCGCACCGTAGCGATACCTCAGGGCGAGTATCATGTGGCTTGCTGCAATGGGGTTATCAATGAAGACGGAATCGGGATGCCATTGGTGGGTAACGAAACCATCATAGATGGCCAGTCGGCATTGATACTGTATCAGAAATAAGTTTTGAAAGTCAATAAATAACTTAAACATAGATCTATAATGAAGAAGAAATTTGTTTCATTCATGTTGCTTATGAGTAGCGTAATGAGTATGACGGCGGCAGTCAACGTGAGCCGCATAGAACCTACCGACTGGTTTGTAGGTATGAAAGACGCTTCGTTGCAGTTGATGGTGTATGGTAAGGACATCAAGAATGCTGAGGTGTCAGTCAATTATCCTGGTGTGAAAATCGACAGCGTTGCCCGTCTCGAATCACCCAATTATCTCTTGGTTTATCTTAATCTGAAGGATGCCAAGGCAGGCGAGATGGTTCTCAATTTTAAGCAGGGAAAGCAGAGCAAGAAGGAGAAGTATCAGTTGAAAGACCGAGAGATGGCTGGCGAAAAGCGCATGGGCTTCACCAACGAAGACGTGCTCTATATGTTGATGCCGGATCGCTTTGCCAATGGAAATCCTAAGAATGATGTTCTCAAGACGATGCGCGACAAGAATTGCGACCGTCATGCTCCAAGTCTGCGTCATGGTGGAGACCTGGAAGGAATCCGTCAGCACTTGGATTACTTCAACCAGTTGGGTGTCACGGCCCTTTGGTTTACTCCCGTTTTAGAGAATGACAGTCCAGGCGACGGCAAGAGCAGCAGCTATCATGGTTATGCCACAACCGATTATTACAAGGTTGACCCTCGTTTCGGAACCAATGCTGAGTACAAGCGACTCATTGACGAGGCACATCAGAAAGGCTTGAAGATTGTGATGGATATGATTTTCAATCACTGTGGTTTCGAGCATCCCTGGATTGCCGATATGCCTTCAAAAGACTGGTTCAACTGTCCAGAATGGCTTCTTCCTGAGTATCAGACTCCTGAGCATGTGAAGAAGATTGGTACTGTGGACGGAGCAAGAACTGTGAACGATATGTATCGACAGACCAGTTATAAGTTGACTCCTGTCCTCGACCCATACGCCAGCAAG
>ULIQ01000739.1_pt1 | contig 11305 bp, 7 predicted proteins | sample 1950561 | NCBI WGS metagenome assembly ULIQ01 (sample SAMEA4835455, study PRJEB28245) | human gut metagenome | biome: gut microbiome; material: fecal sample | place: Denmark | collected 2008 | reverse complement strand
AAAAGTGCTATGAAAATTTGGCTGTTCTATAAAAAATAAGTAATTTAGCACCGAAATAAAAATAGCTATTTAAATGACAAGCCAATGGGTACTTTCCATTCTATAGATGAATTGATTAAAACTCTTGACCGGGAAAAGGTTTTGCTGAAGGAGATGTTTGCCAAGCGACATTCCCTTCTGTTTCGTTATGACTATGCCTTGGAAATGACCGAATACAAGGAGGAGCGCATCCGATATTTGATAGAAAATGGAGTGATTCGTGATACGGGCGACTGTCTGGAGATGGAAGACGTGTATCAGAAGTTCTTCGAGGATGTGCTGGAAGTGAACGAGGAAATCAATGTTTCTTCGGTGCGTGATTACATCTCTGTGTTGAATGAGAATATCGACTATTATCTCAAGGAAAATAACGAATCCCGAAAATATAAGTATCTCAAGGAGGTGCGCCGGTGCCTGAAGACCATAGCCCTTGCCACCGTTCGAAATGTGTTGGATTTGAAGCGTAATATGGATAATACTTATAAGAATGAGCCTAATTACGAAATCAAGAAAGCGAAACTCCAGCGACTGAGCGAGAAGTTGAAGAACATATCTCAGCTTATCACCGAGAGCGAACGGGTGATAGATACTGATCAGCCCGTCTTCTTCTCTATGGCGATGGATGTGCGGATGAAAAACGTGGTGAATGATGTGCGCCTTCAGCTTAACGAGTCTTATCATAATCTGCTGGAGATAGAACGCCAGATTATCCAATACCTCAATATGATAGATTATCAGAACCGCATCTTCGAAAAGGTGAAGAAACTGAAATATCTGAAAGACCAGTTCCGATGGGAAGAGGCTACGGATGTAAGACAGGTTATTGCCACCCGAAATGCCGTTTGGATGGAACCGCAACCCAAGTATTACATCAAGTTGTCGATAGATAATCTTCGCACATCCGATGAGGCTCTGCAATGCATCAGCATTCTTTCTGAAAAACTGAAAAAGAGGAAAGGCCGCCGGCTCGATTCTTTGGCAAAACCTATCCCCGATGATTATCTCAAAGGTAACAGGCAGAAGTTGGAGGCGGTGAATCTGCAGGAAATCTATAATGCCTTCTCGGCATCGAGTACCCATCTCTTTGCTTTCGTCATGAATTATCACTATGATAAGAAACAAAGCTGGGAAGATAAGCTCGTGTATTTTTGCCAGATAGCTTCGCAATATGTGGATAAGTTGAAGTTTACGGGTAATTATGCCGAATCGGATGGAGTAGAATATCCGATGATTCTCCCGAGATAAGAATGCTTTCTTTCCAGATAAAATAAGAAGACAGAACAATGAATAATTTGAATTATACAGAAGAAATCTTTAATATCCTGAGCAGGGGTGGATTTATATCCAACAATAGTGTTCAGACAAAAATCAAGCGATATTATGATGCCATCGAAGACCATCAGGCAGAATATGATGAGTACTATCAGGGCATCGGATTCCATCTGGAAGCAGGCGACGGCTACTTCTTTTTTACCCGTAAGGAAACCAAGGTTGATTTGCTGCGTAAATTAGAGGCGGTGAGCAAGTGGATAGATTATCTCACCTTTCTGAAGACTTATAATTCAGCTTTCGGAGCCGGTTTGGTATTCTCTGCGGCGGATATCGTGGTAAGAATCAATTGCGATATGGAACTGAAGGATTTGGCAGGAAAACTCTTCAGCGAGAAAAAATCGTATGACGAGATAGTGGAGAAACTGATCAGTGAATTGGAACGAATGGGATTCGTTGAGCAGCAGGATGAAGTGGAGAAAACCTGGAAGGTATTGGCTTCATTCCATTATATCGAGGAGTTGATAGATTGCATATCTATTACCGATGATACTGATATTACCGATGATGCCGATAATACTGGAAAAAGAGAAATGGACAAAGTAATGAATAAAGAAAAGGATAAAGAAACGGATAAGGAAAAGGAGGAACAGCCATGAGATATCTGAATAAAATCATATTTCTGAATAGTGCCCATATCCCATACGCCGAGGTGAAGCTCGATGGAAACGTTCATTTCATCGGCACCCAGGGTGTGGGCAAGAGTACCTTGCTCCGTGCGCTGCTGTTCTTCTATAATGCTGATAAGTTGCGTCTAGGTATCCCGAAGGAGAAGAAATCGTTTGATGCCTTTTATTTTCCTTGTCCCAATTCATACATCGTCTATGAGGTGATGCGTGAGAATGGAGCCTACAGTGTGCTTGCCTTGAAGAATCAGGGACGAGTGATGTTCCGTTTCATCGATGCCCCATTTGATAGCAAATGGTTTATCGATGAGCGTAAGCTGGTGTATGGCGAGTGGAGCCAGATACGTGAGCAGGTGGGTAAGAAGCATGATATATCTTCGCTCGTAAGCAGTTATGAGATGTATCGTGACATCATCTTCGGTAACAATCGACGCCAGGAACTCCTGTCTTTCCGCAAGTATGCCATTGTTGAGAGTGCCAAGTATCAGAATATCCCCCGCACCATCCAGAATGTTTTTCTCAACACCAAGTTGGATGCCGATTTCATCAAGGATACCATCATCCGCTCGATGAGTGATGAGGATAACAGCATTGACCTCAACTTTTATCGTGAACAGATCAAGGAGTTTGAACAGGAATACACGGATGTGAGCCTCTGGACGAAGAAAGAGAAAAATGGCGAAGTGCTGATTCGCCGCATAGCCGATAAGGTGATAGATGCGTATCGCACCTTGCTGAACAATCGTCGCCTGATTGGCGAGGGGCGCAGGGAACTCAATTATGCAGAGCATATGGCACAGGAACTCCTGCCGCAATATCGTCTTGATATCCAGGAAAGTGAAGCGGAATGCAACCGGGTAAGTCGCCTGATAGGTGAGGAACAGGAAAAATATGGAAAGGAGCGTGATAAACTCTCCCGTGAATTGGGCGTATTCGATGCGCAGCTAAAGAAAACTGCCGCCAAGCGCAAGCATTATGAGGAAATTCATATAGAAGATATCTTGCAGCGAGTAGAGCAGGAAACCATCATAGAAGATGAGCGCAGGCGACAGGAAGCGATGAAGGCAGAACTGGAGAAATCCTATCAGAACGTGGTGGATAAGTATAAGGCTCTGCTCGAACAGCTGGATATGGATTTGTGTGCTTTCAGAAACAGCAAGACCACCTTGCTCAATAAACATCAGGCAGCCTTGATGACCCAGAAGGAAGTCCTGATGCAGGAATGGAGAAAGGCTGAAACGGAAACCCGAGAGGTATTTCAGAAGAAAATTTCTGCTGTGGATGAGATGATGGCGCAACTGGTGCATGAGGAAACTGCCTTGAAGATTCAGAAGGCAAAGGTGGCTCACGAGAATCCTTTTGCCCGGGAGATGGAGACAAACGAACAGGAGTTTGCCGAATTTACAGCCAGACAATTTCAGGTAGAAACCGAGATTAAGGAAGTGGAACTGCGCATTGAAACCTTGCGTCAGGAAGCTGAGAAGGAATTGGAGATAGCAGAACTGAAATACCAGGCTTCGCTCGATGAACCCAAGAAGCAGAAAGCAGATGTTGAGGCTGAAATCAGAAAAATTCAGAATCTTCTGGAGAAGAGCAAAGGCTCGTTTTCCGAATGGCTCGACCAGAACAGAAAGGGATGGCAAGAGAATATCGGAAAAGTGGTAGATGAGGAGGAGATACTATATAATAATGTATTGAATCCGCAATTGGCTGCCGATTCATTGTCTTCATCTTCTTTATCTCTCTATGGTGTAAGCATCAATCTGGCTGCGGTAGAGCGAAAATTCAGAACTCCCAAGGAATTGAAGGAGCAACTCGCTGAAAAGGAACAGCTCCGTGCAGACATCATCAAGCTGCTGAATGATCTGCAGAACCAGCATGAGGAGGATAATAAAACCCTGAAGGGAAAATATCTGCTTCAGATAAGAAAGCTGAATGAATCACTTTATGCTAAAAAGGCAGAAATGCAACTGCTGCCTCAGACGGAAAAGAAGCTCAAGATGCAATTGCTGGAGTCGAAAAACCGTTTGGCGAAATGGCGTAACCAGCAGCTATCTGAATTGGAAGATAAGCAGAATGCACTGATTGCCGATAAGGTGAAAAAGGAAGAACTGAAGCGTCAGCTGGAGGCGGATTTGCTGCGCAAACTGAAAGTACATCAGGCGGAATACAACCGGCAGGTTAAGACGGAGACTCAGAAATATGAAGTCTTTGTCCAGGATATTCGTACCCAGATAGAAGAGAAGCAGAAACAGGTGGATGCCAGCAGAAAGAAACTTCTGAAAGCCCAACACGATGAACTGCATGGCAAGGGTATGGATACCCAGGCTTTGGATGCTTACAACAAGCGCATTGCAGAACTGGATGCTGAATTGGCGTTTGTCAGGAAGAATCGTGATGTGGTGGCAGTTTACCGAAACGACAAGATTGAACTATTTGATCAGGAACCTGCCGTAAGACAGGAACGAAAAAACAAGGCTGAGGCTTTGATGATGATTGAAGATAAATTTAGACAGCGCAGTGAACGGCTCAAACTGCAATTGTCTGTGACACAGGAAAAACTGACTAAACAGCAGGCAGCTTTAAGAAAACTGGAGGCGGGTTTGAATGCAGTAAAGAACTTCCGGAGCGATGCAACCTTGTGCCCGTTGGGTAGTAGTGAGATAGGGGAGAAAATCACCACCAAGGATTGTCTTGCCATCGTAGAAGAGCTGAAGCGCCAGATATATGAGGATAGCCGTACGCTCGACAATTTCAAGAAGCAATCTCAGGATTTCCTGGGTAAGTTTTCTGCCCACAATACCTTCCACTTCAATGTTAGTCCGGTAACAGAAGAAGAGTTTATCGCCTTCGCATCCAATCTCTGCGAGTTTGTAGATAATGATAAAATCTCGGAATATCAGAAACGCATTAGCGAGCGATATACCGGCATCATCTTCCGAATCTCCAAGGAGGTGGGTGATCTTACCCGAAGGGAAGGCGATATAGGCAAGACCATCAACGACATCAACCGCGATTTCGAGGAGCGGAATTTCGCAGGTGTTATCAGGGAAATCGCCTTGCGCCCGTTGAAGAGCAACGACCAGCTGATGATTCTCCTCTTGCGAATCAGAGACTTTGCGGAAGAGAATCAGTTCAATATGGGAGAGATGGATCTCTTTACCACCGAGTCACGCCAGGATGTGAATGCCAAGGCGGTGAAATATCTGCTTGCTTTCATGAAGGGGCTTCTGGATGAGCCTAACCGTAAGCAGTTGCAGGTGGCAGATACCTTTAAGTTGGAGTTTCGCATCAAGGAAAATGATAATGATACGGGATGGGTAGAGAAGATAGCAAATGTGGGCTCTGATGGCACCGACATTCTGGTGAAGGCGATGGTTAACATCATGCTCATCAACGTGTTTAAGGAGAAGGCATCGAAGAAATCGGGTGATTTCAAGATTCATTGCATGATGGACGAGATAGGCAAGTTGCATCCTAACAACGTGAAGGGAATCCTCGAGTTTGCCAATCGCCGCAACATTCTGCTGGTAAACAGTTCTCCAACTACCTATAATGTGGAGGATTACAAATACACCTATCTGCTCAGCAAGGACAATAGGGCAAATACAAAGGTAACTCAATTAATCAAGAGATTATAAAACCTCTCGTGTATGGAAATATCGGCTGATATGATATACTGGATAAAATGAAATACTGGATGATATGGAAAAGTTAGGATTGGGCGATGCCCGACAGATATTGGCAATGTTGAATGGTGAGGAGATAGCTTCGTCGAAGCTGTCTCCTCGCCTCACGGCTTTGCTGAGGCAGGAAGGGCTCCTGATGTTGAAGAACAATGGCAGTAGATGCAAATATCGCATAGCCGAGGCCATGCGAGAGAGTTGCCGTACCTTATAGGTTCAGGATTTTGGCTTGAAATGTTCTTTAGAAGAATGGATTTCTGCTTCTTCCTCTATGCAGACGAGGGCTGATATGGTTAGGATGGTAGGTGATTCAAAGGCTAAGAAGGTGAATACATTTCGTGGCTTTCTGGTAGATTGCTATGTTCAGATAGATGCTATGCTGAATGGAAAGGCATTCAGACTTCAGCCGATGGAGGGCAGTTCCGTATTCATCAATCAGCCGGATCATTTCGAGATATCGGAAGACGTGATAGTTGTGGGTATGGAGAATGCTGAGAATTTCATGCAGATTCGGTTGCAGCGTTGGCTTTTCGATGCCCTGTTTCCTGGCAAGCAACTCCTGTTTGTCTGCCGTTATCCACAGGAAAACCTGGAGAAGCTCAGGTCATGGCTTCTCCGCATTCCCAATCGTTACGTTCATTTCGGCGATTTCGATTTGGCAGGAGTTCATATCTATCTTTCAGAGTTTTATGCCTATCTGGGTAATCGGTCTTCCTTCCTGGTGCCATCTGATATCGAGGAAAGATTGGCCGAAGGCAATGCCGCGCTTTACAATCAGCAATATGCCAGATTCAGGAATATGGCAGTAACGGATGTCCGCCTTCAGCCACTGGTCAATATGATTCATCATTATCGCAGGGGATATGAGCAGGAGGGGTATATTTTTCCATAATTGCTTGAATTAAAATGCTGCAAAGATACGAAGATTTTGGGGAACTCAATTAAAAATAGCAGAAAAATTTGGAGGTTACACAAAAACATCGTATTTTTGCATTAAAATAGTTTGAATAATGAGCAAGTATAATTTTAATATAGACAATTATCATGCTATAGGGCATGCTGATATCGAAATAGAGGGTATCACAGTTATCGTGGGTAGCAATGGCTGTGGAAAAAGCACTATGTCCCGTTGGTTGTATTATATCGTCAATACATTGTCTGTGTTAGACAGTTTCTTTTTCTCTGATTTCAGAGATGTGATTATCAAATCATTAGAGAAATATTCTAATGCGCTGGATGATATCTCAAATTATCTGGATGATGATAAAAAACGATTTTTTGACCATACCTTATCATTAATGACAATGGTAACATTGAGTAATGGTGGTGTGGAGAAGCTCGATTTTTATTATAAAAGAGCGATTGGGTCACTTGATGACATGCTGGTTAACTTTCTTCAGAAAGAGCAGAATCCTCAGCAGGTGCGACGAGTGCTTAATCTTTTTGGGATTACTGAACAAAATCATGTTCATGAGGATATAGAACGAAATTCCATTCAGTTGTTTTCTGAATGTCTTCAGAAATATGAAAACAACAAAAAAAATCGTCCCATCAGTTACTTGAAAGAGAAAATCGCTTCTGTATATCGGGAAAAGGATGGCTTTCCTGCCAGCATAAGCTTTAAGGAAGATGAAGTGGAATTGCTTGTTGATAGACTTGGAAAGATATATAGTTTAAATAATGCCATATATATAGGAACACCTGCAGCTATTTCTCTTCGTCAATCAGATAGGGTTCTGATGACTTCCTTGGCACATAAAGTGGTTCATGTAAATGAAAAAGGAAGTGAGATTACCGGCAAACAGGAATTACTTCATTCTATTAATAAAATGATAGATGGTTCTATTGTAGAAAAGGAAAATTTCGATGCTGTTGATTTAGTTTATCACAGCAACAATGGTAAGGATATTAGAATTGAAGATATAGCATCGGGATTCAAACCGCTGGTTTATATGCTTCGTCTGATAGAAAACGGGTGGCTGACAGAAAACACTTTGTTGGAGATTGATGAGCCTGAAACAAATCTTCATCCACAATGGGTGGTTGAGTTGGCGCATCTTCTTGTTCGCATCAACCAAACATTTGGAACCAAGATACTCATCACGAGTCACAATCCCGATATGGTATCGGCTATCAGGTATATCTCTGAAAAAGAGGGCTTGTTGAATACTACTCGCTTTTATCTGGCAGAGCAAAGTGAAGGTACAGATTCGTTCAATTATAAGAATTTGGGCTGTGACATCGAACCTGTATTTGAATCATTCAACAAGTCTTTTGATACTCTTCAGAAATACGTAGAGAACTATGGCGAAATTTAAGATTGGCAATTATCAGGGAATCAAGATTGATTGTTGGACAGCAAAAGATTGAGTCGGCTTGCATCATTTGATGAAGCAGGAGGGAAGCCCAAATTCAGAAAATCTTTTCTCTGACACAGATAAGGCAATAGAACTTGATGATGTTCAGAGACGAATTTCTCAAAAACATCATGCTGATAAGAAATCTTCTGCAGATATGCTATTGCATGTGAATGATAAGAGATTACTTTTGGCCGATGCAAAATTTCGACTAAGCAATACCAGGAATTTGGATTCAAAGGAGATAGCAAAAAAGGTTAGTGAATCAAAGGCAATGGTTACTTCTAACTATTCTTTTGATAACAGTTTCTATGTTTTGCTGACAAAGAAAGCTGCAACTCCTTCCAATTTAAATAGGCTTAGAAGAAATGTAGGAAATAATCCAAATTATCAATTTATGGATGCCGTTGAATTTCATAAATTGTTCGAGGATTAATGTTTGAACTCCGTTCCTGATGTCTTGAAAACTCAGAAACGGAGTTTTTTATAACTTTTTTCAGTCGTTTATCGCCCGATACATCATGTAGTAAGCGTATATATATGCCGATGTCGTTGTTATCATACTGATGATATTCACGCTGGTGAAGGCTGTCTGCTGGGTGTTGTCTGCCAGGTAAAACACTGCCGTCGGGAGGAGATTCGAGCATAGCAGCCATGCGATGAAAACCAGGATAAGGGCTATGCCCAGTTTGCGCATGTTGCCCCTGTGCTTGCTGCACAGATGACAGCCGGCTATCAGGGAGGCGATGACGGAAATCAGACCCATCGTGCTTTTTGTCCAGGTGAGTATGGAAGCCATTTGGGTAATCTGTCCGTTCTGCATCATCGTTACGAGATGAAGATTGAAGCATTGGCCCAGGATGAATGAGAGCACATAGTAAAGTACCATCAACTCGCTGCAGCGTCGTAGCAATTTTACGCCTGCCGGTAGCGTGTAGCGGAATATTCCCCATAAAGCTATAGGGGCGAGCTGCAAGACCAGTTGCTTGATGGTAACCAGGATGGGACTTATTGGAATCAGGATGGGACTTGTTCTGAAGGATAAGCCCGCTTGTCCGCAAACAGAAAATGCCAGCGAAAACAATGCGAAAATGCAATATGCATACATGGCATATTGTGCAATGCGATTTATATCTATAGAATAACTTTTTCTTTCCATAATTCTACGTTTGATGATTTTATAAACAGCTTATCTTGCATAAAGCCATTGCAAAGATACGAAGTTTTTGGGAAATTCTAGCAAAATAGGTGGAAAATGTTTGGCTATGATATATACTTGTTAAAAGAATGGCAGAGAGACCGATAAAAACTCTTAAAAATCATAACGTATCTTCTTGGATATCAATGTTTGTTGCTATCTTTGCACGGTATGTACTAATAACGCTACATGGATAGATACTAATAGTGCTACATGGGTATATACTAATTGAAATATAGGTTTAATCATACAATGAATAATATGAAGTTTAATCATACAGTGAATAATATGAAGAAGATATTTTTAGGATTGGCAGCTGCACTGATGTTGACTGCCTGCAATGAGAACAGACAGCCGGAGGCAATGACCAGCGTTGACTCTGCAAGTGTGGTAACCGATTTGATGATGAGTCGCAGAAGCATCCGTGCTTACAAGGATTCCGTCATCAGCCGCGATACCCTGAACGAGATTCTGAAATGCGGCATCCATGCGCCAAACGGGCAGAACCTGCAGTCGTACGAAATCAGAGTGATAGATTCTCCTGCTCTCATCGATTCAATCACCCAAGCCGTGGTAAAGGATAATCCTAAGATAGCAGAGCGCAAGGGCTTCAAGAACATCTTTGTGAATGCTCCATGCGTGGTTTGCATCGCCTACGATACTACTTATGATATGGCGCAGATTGATTGCGGTTTGCTTGGCGAGAACATCATTCTTGCAGCATGGTCAAGGGGCATCGGTTCCTGCTGCCTGGGCAGTTCTGCCCGTTGGATACTGGATTCTCCGTCGGCCAAGCCTTACCTCGACCGCATGGCATTCTCTAAGAATTATAAGCTGCTCTACTGCATCGCCCTGGGTTATCCTGACGAATCGCCGGAGGCAAAGCCAAGACGCCAGGACATGATAAAGTTCATGGATAAAGATAAATGAAGGTTGATGTCCTGTTTCAGGACATCAACGTTTCCCTCCATAACCCAACAAAAAAAGCATGGCGCAAATCACTGCGCCATGCTCCAATAAAAGAAAACCTTATAGTCAAAATAGAAATTAGCTATTCTTTTTTAGTACTTTGCGTTCTGAGGATCAAAGTTGGTCCAACCGCTCATCCAGTTGGTGCTGCCATCGAAGGCTCCGATGTAGGTTACGGTGTCGAAACCTGTCCAGCCGGCGAAACTTGCGGCACCAAGCAATGGGCTTCCTGCGATAGGAGTATAACCGTCTGCACCAACCAATGAAGTCCATGAATCAAAATACTTGTTGCTCTGCTCTGAGAAGAAGAAGGTGTTGCTGTATGACTTCTGATTCTTGTCGATATCCTGCTTCTTTGCAGCATCGTAGAGATAATCCTCATACTTCTTGTTGGCATCAGTACCAACAGCATCCATACCTGCGAAATATACATTCTGAAGTTTGAACTTGCCATCCTTGGCATTCTTCACGGTTTCACCCTTCTCACCATCAACAATCAAACCGATAGGCCAGCCTAAGGCCACTGAGTTGATGCAGTTTAGGTTAGAAGAACGGCGAATCTGCATGGCTGACTGGAACTTGCCGAGAGCTGAACCGTTGTTTGGATTGTATGCTCCGGCAGTAATATAATCTGTGGTGTTCTGGAACTTATCATCCAATACCTTAGGACCTACAAAGGTGATGTTAGAGAAGGTTGCCTTGGTACGAGGATCCACGGTAGCACCATCGGCGCAGTTGTCGCTCTCGAAACCGTTGCTCTGAGAGGTGTCGGCTATCTTGCTGTCGCGCAGAGAAAGACCATACTGCACCTTTCCTGAGAAACCGTTATCTGTATCGAAATCATCATCCCAGCCCTTGTAGGCTACGAGATACTTGCAGTTTACTGTACCGCCAAACCACTCGAAGGAATCATCATTGGAATAAGATACCTGAACGTGGTCAATCTCTGTGCCTGAACCTACAGAACCGAGAGTCAAACCATTAATCTCCTTATCCTTCTGGAATGGATAACCGGCAAACTCGATGCGTACATAACTCAAGGCTCCTGAGTTGTCAGCATCATCTGCGCCACCATGCTTGGTACGAGGACCACCCTCTATC
>ULIQ01010197.1_pt1 | contig 13450 bp, 13 predicted proteins | sample 1950561 | NCBI WGS metagenome assembly ULIQ01 (sample SAMEA4835455, study PRJEB28245) | human gut metagenome | biome: gut microbiome; material: fecal sample | place: Denmark | collected 2008 | reverse complement strand
GGCATTCCTTCTCATCAGTTCGCGCAGAATCTTGGCAACTTCATCATAGAAATTCTCATCTTTATTGTCTATCCATTGCTCCACCACACAACGTGTTATTTCCTTGTCGTCATCATCGAAAGCCAGCAGTTCTCCGCTGTCTTGAGATACACGCACATGAATGTCTGTCAACACGGAAGTTTCCTCTGATTCAGGAAACTTCTGAGCCACTTTTCTTAAAAAGCGCTCCACCTGTAAGATTGTTTGTTCCGTTATGTCCATAGATTAATGCTTTTGATTATGCAAAGATACAAAAAATAAAGTGATGAGCAAGAAAAAAGAATGAAAAGTTTCGTTTACGAACATCTTTTCTCGTCATTTTCATTGCTCATCACATCTTTTAAAACGAAACGGCTTTCTTCTTGCCCTTACTCTCATTGCCCACACGGTCGAGAGCTGTCACCAAATAGGTAAAGCGTTTGTCCTTCACGTATGGCAACTTGAAGGATTCGTCATAAGTCACTTTGAGAATACTTGAAGCATTCGAGAGGTCTACCTTCTCGCCCTTTTCAAATCGATAGATCACATAGCGATTTGCCACGTCGCCCCACTTTTTTCCTTTTGGAGCCTTCCATGTAAGTTGCGGTCCGTTTTCGGTCCATACGAGTTTAAGACCTTTCACTTTCTTTGGTGCTTTGTCATCCAGGAATGGCATCAAAGGAGGAAGGGCTGGCGTGCGCCAATAATAGTCGCGAAGCGTATGACCGATGTTGCCCACATTGTCGGCAGCAGTCTTGGCATACCACAGCGCGGTTCCCTTCACATTGGGCATCTGCTGGTGAAGACGATGTTTGGCTGGCAACTGATGACTCTTTGGATTATCCGGGTCGGCATACTTAGCAGTACGCTCTATGTCTTCACCTATATATAATGGGCGTGCCGATGCATGCTTGTTCCACCAAGTGATAAGCGTCTTGTAGTCGGCAGCACGATTGCCTATCTCCCAGTAGAGTTGCGGCACATTATAGTCGACCCAACCATTGTTGACCCACAACAGCACATCGGCATACAGGTCGTCATAGTTTTGCAGACCATTGGTCAAGCTCCCGTTAGGGTCGTTGTGCTTGTTGCGATAAATACCGAAAGGTGAAACACCGAACTTCACCCAGGGCTTTACAGCATGGATGGTCTCTCCCAATTGCTTCACAAAACGGCTTACATTGTCGCGTCGCCAATCCTGAATATTGGAAAAGCCATGATTCATGCGCTGATAGAGCTGCTGGTCTGGAATCTGCTTGCCTGCTACAGGATAAGGATAGAAATAATCGTCGATGTGAAATCCGTCGATATCGTATCGGCTCACGATATCGGCTGCCACACGACAAGTATAGTCGGCCGCCTCCTGCAGACCGGGGTTGAGCAGCACCAGATTATCATACGAGAAACAGAGCTCTGGATGTTGCAACACCACACTACTGGAAGCCAACTGTCCCATAGGAGTTCCTCCGTGCTTGGCGCGATAAGGATTGATCCAGGCATGCAGTTCCATGCCTCTACGATGACACTGCTCCACCATCCATTGCAAAGGGTCCCAATAAGGAGACGGAGCTTTTCCTTGCTTTCCTGTCAAATATCGGCTCCAAGGTTCCAACTTGCTTTCATAGAGAGCATCGCACTCTGCCCTCACCTGAAAAATAACGGCATTGACACCATCCTTCTGCAGTTCATCGAGCTGGCTACTAAGCATGTTCTGTATCTGTTCTGTCGTCTTTCCCAGATACTGTCCGTTCACACATTGTATCCACACGCCACGAAACTCTCGCTTGTTCTGAGCCTTCATTGTACCAGCCTGCAGCAAGAGAGCAACCATGACTGCTACTGTAAAGATTGTCTTTAGTTTTTTCATTGATTAATATATTTCGCTTTTCCGTTTTTTCTATAATAATTTATTGAATATTCGCAGGATTCTGAAATTGATTTTTTTATTCCTGTTTAGGTTCTCCCGGTTCCTCATCATGCAACTTGGGCAAGGATATGTGATACCTTACAGCAATGAGGCGGATGGCACACACCACCAAAAAGGCCACTGCCGTTGTGACGTACAGACTAACACCCATCGAATCCAATGCCCAATAGGTCAGGCCACCCAGGATACACGCCATGGCATATATCTCCTTTCGGAAGATGACAGGTTCCTCGTTAAGCAGCACATCGCGAATAACTCCACCAGCCGCTCCTGTGATACAACCCATGATGATGGCCACCCAAAAGGGGAAACCACTGTCTATCGTCTTTTGTATGCCGGCTATATTGAACAGTGCCAATCCCAATGTATCAAAAAGAAACCACGTATTATCGAGTCTTTTCAGATAATGGTGAAACACGATGACGACACCCTGCGCCATAAGCGTACATATCAGATAGATGGGACTCAGCATCCAGAAAGGACGCACGCCGAGCATTACGTCACGGATAGTTCCTCCACCTATGGCCACAGCCACACCACACACGAAACCTCCCAACCAGTCGAAATGCTTAGAGGCTGCAAGACGAATGCCCGACAAAGCAAAGGCAAATGTTCCAACGAACTCGACAACCCTCTGAAGAGTCATCATGAATTCTGGGTCTTGTTGTATATTCATTTTCTTGGTTTTCTATATAGTTATAAGGTATTTTGATTTCTCACTCATCACTTAAATCTTTCTCCCCAGCAAGTAGTCATCCACTGGTATAGCCGTTCTTCTGAAGGCGAATGCTGTGCAAACCAGAAACGGCTGTCCTGAATAGCATCGGGCAGATACTGCTGCTCGACAAAATGTCCAGGATAGTCGTGAGGATAACGATATCCATCATGATAACCCAGTTCGCTCATCAACTTAGTAGGAGCATTGCGAATATGAAGGGGCACAGGCAGGTTGCCCGTCTGGCGCACCTTTGCCAAGGCTGCATCTATAGCCAGATAGGCACTGTTGCTCTTCGGACTGGTGGCAAGATAGACCACAGCCTCTGCCAAGGCGATACGTCCCTCGGGCCATCCTATTTTCATCATGGTATCGAAAGCCGCATTTGCCAACAACAAGGCATTGGGATTGGCCAATCCCACATCCTCACAGGCACTTATTACGACTCGGCGAGCGATAAATTGTGGATCTTCTCCGCCTTCTATCATGCGTGCCATCCAGTATAAGGCTGCATCAGGATCGCTGCCTCGTATACTTTTGATAAACGCCGAAATGATATCGTAGTGCATGTCACCCTGCTTGTCGTAGGCCAGAGGATTCTGCTGCAGCTGTTCCTCAACCATCTTGTCGGTAATAACCACCTCATCAGAACCAGCCGACTCTACCACCAACTCCAGGATGTTGAGCAACTTGCGGGCATCACCACCGCTGAAACGCATCAAGGCACCCATTTCCTGTAATTCTATATGCTTCTTCTTCAGTTCTATGTCCTCAGTCAAAGCCCGATGCAAGAGCTCCTCCAAGTCTTCCTTGTCCAACGACTTGAGCACGTAGAGCTGGCAGCGAGACAACAATGGGCGTATCACCTCGAAGGAAGGATTCTCCGTGGTGGCCCCAATCAGCGTCACAACTCCCTTCTCCACCGCACCTAACAGAGAGTCCTGCTGACTCTTGGAGAAACGATGAATCTCATCAATAAAAAGAATGGGTGAAGCAGAATTGAAGAACCTGCCGCTCTTGGCACGCTCAATAACTTCGCGTACATCCTTCACGCCACTGGTCACAGCACTCAACGTATAGAAAGGCACTTGCAGGGTCTGAGCCACTATCTGGGCAAGCGTGGTCTTGCCTACACCAGGAGGTCCCCAGAGTATAAACGATGATATTCGGCCTGCGTCAATCATCTTGCGCAGCACTGCTCCTTCGCCCACCAAATGTTTCTGACCGACATAGTCAGCCAATGTGCGGGGCCTCATTCTTTCTGCTAGTGGTTCACTCATTATGTCTAAGATTATCTGTCATTTTTCTCATACAGTATTCGTCTTTTCTCATATATTACCATACCAGGACAAATCCTGCTTTCATGCAAAGGTAAACAAAAAAAATGAAACCCCAACAAAAAGAGTACTTTTTTATGAAAAACACACAGAAAAATTTGGATATTAAAAATATAGTATTTACTTTTGCAACTGAAAAAACATGTAACAACAATGAAGAAAGAAAAAGCATTGACACTCAAGACTCTGACAAAGAGCAACGTATGGGACATTCAGGAGAACGACGTGTTCCGTCTTTGGGAAGCTGCTGAGAAAGACTCCGACCTGAAAGACTGTCAGAACAAATACGTCGCTATTATCCGTAGCGCCTTCGAGATAGAGGAAGTGAAGATAAACAAGCCTGAAGTCATCGAAAAATATAATCAGCGTGGCTTCAAAGTGGGTGTTTTCCAAATCAACGACAACAAGGTGAAGTATGCCATCAAGAAGCGCCCCATCCTGCGCGTCACCGACCTGACATACGAGAACATCCGTCACATCAGCGCTGCCAAACTCATGGAGGTGCTTGAACGTAACTTTGGTGGTGGATGGGACAGTCTACCACAGAGCATCCAGGACATTATCCAGAGTGGCTTTGAAATCAGCACCACAACTCTGCCTAAAGACCGTCTGCACAAGGCTGGCGGACTATATGAGAAGAAGGTAAACGACGGTTTCGAAGTTCTCGAGATTCCTAAGGGATCATGGACCGAGGCTATCTTTGCCAAGGAGAAACCTATGGTAGAGAAAGTACGCATGAGATTCGATGACGACGATGAGCTCGACCGCGAGGAGGACGAGGATGAGGATGCACCAGAGATTGAAGACCACTACAACGATCCAGATGAGGACGATGACGCCTTCGATGACGACAAGTTGACAGAAGAAAGCTATCGCACCACCTTCGAAGATCCTGAGAACCTCGGTCTTGATGACGCAGAGGATGTTGCCGACGATGACGAATACTAAAACATCGAAAGCCACACGAGACTTGTAACATTACACATTATTATATATATACATACAGAAATGAACGCATTAATTGGATTGATCGTACTCTTCGCAGTAGCTATCATCGGATGGGCTATTGCCGAAATGAAGTACAAAACCTTCACCTTTACACGTTCCGAGAAGGATGTAGAGGAAGAAGAACTATTGGAGAACGAGCATCGCGCACAGGAATTCAAGGAAATGAACATCCGCGACATCATGCGCAACAACTCCACCAATGGCTACAACGCAGTAGGATAATCACATCAAAAGAATGACTATCCAATACTTGATTATAGGTATCACATTGGCGGCATGCATCACGTATGCCGCCATTTGTATCTATCGGGCTGTCAGTTCCGCCCGAAAATGCAAGGATTTTCACTGCGCAGGCTGTGCTTTTTATGATAAATGTAAGAATAATCAGAAAAAAGCAAGAAAAAATTTGGTGGAATAAAATAAAAGCAGTACCTTTGCACTCGCTAATCAGAAATGATGTTGCAACGCTACAAGGTGTCTTAACCGAGCGGTTAGGTAACGGTCTGCAAAACCGTGTAGAGCGGATCGACTCCGCTAGACACCTCAACAAAGGAAGCTTCTCAACAAGCTTCCTTTTTTATTTATATAAACCCCGACTCGAATCTTTTTTCATCGAAACCACTTGTTTCTTATCTTTTTTTAGTAACTTTGCCACCACAATAACAGAAGACAACATGGATATCATCAACAAATACTTTCCGAACCTCACGGACAGACAGAAAGAGCAAATAGCACAGCTTGACGCTCTGTACAGAGAGTGGAACGCCAAGATCAATGTCATCAGCAGAAAGGACATAGATAATCTCTACGAACACCACGTGCTGCACTCCATGGCTATCGCCAAAGCCATCAACTTCAAAGACAGAACCGAGATTCTCGATTTCGGATGCGGAGGAGGCTTCCCTGGTATTCCTCTTGCCATCCTCTTCCCTGAGTGCCGGTTCAAACTCATCGACGGTACGGGCAAGAAGATTAGAGTATGCAACGAGGTGGCTGAGGCCATCGGACTGAAAAACCTCAAGGCTGAACACCTGAGAGGAGAAGAAGAAAAGGGGAAATATGACTTTGTGGTAAGCCGTGCAGTCATGCAACTGCCCGACTTGATGAAAATCATTAAGAAGAACTTCAAAAAGACACAGCAGAATGCCCTGCCCAACGGACTGCTCTGCCTGAAAGGAGGCAACCTGAACGAAGAGCTCAAGAGCTACAGTCGGGTGGCTGAAATTACACCACTGAGCACCTTTTTCGACGAAGAGTGGTTTGCACAAGACAAGCAGCTCGTCTACGTGCCCTGCTAAGACTCACCGCAAGGAGACAAAGTAAAAAACATCCAAACAACAACCCTCAAAAAATAGGAGAAAACTAAAATGTTACATATCGAACGATTCCAGTGCAACATGCTTTCTGAGAACTGCTACGTGGTGAGCGACGAAACCAAGGAGTGCGTCATCATTGACTGCGGAGCCTTCTATCCAGAAGAACGAAAAGCCATTACCGATTATATTACCGGGAATAATTTCAACCCCATACACCTGCTGGTGACACATGGTCATCTTGACCACAACTTTGGCAACGACACCATCTATCAGGCTTTCGGACTCAAACCCGAGGTGGCACAGGCAGACGAACATCTGATGAAAAACCTGCAGCATCAAGCTGAGTCATTCTATCAGATGAAGATAGACACCGTGTTTCCACCAATCGGTCATTTCTTCGAGGACGGCGAGACCATACACTTCGGCAACCATGAGCTGAGCATCATCCCAACCCCTGGTCACTCTAAAGGTTCGGTCACCTTCTATTGCGAAGCAGAGGGTGTAGCCTTCACTGGCGACACACTCTTCCAAAATTCTATAGGAAGAACAGATTTCCAAGGCGGTTCGATGTTCCAGATTATCAACAGTCTACGTCTCTTGGCACAGTTGCCCGACAAGACAAAAGTGCTGCCAGGACATGGCAACACCACCACCATAGGCGAGGAACTCGCCCATAACCCCTATATGGACAGATAAGAATCAGATAGGTTATCAACAACAGAAGATGAAACAAACTAACCAGGCAGAGAAAATCATACTCGGCATAGACCCTGGCACAAATGTCATGGGCTATGGCGTTATAAGGGTCGTAGGCAACAAGGCGCAGCTTGTGGTGATGGGCATCATCGATATGCGCAAAGAAAGCGACCCCTACCTCCGCTTAGGCAAGATTTTCGAACGGGTGACAGGTATTATTGACGAATACCTACCCGACGAAATGGCGATTGAGGCACCCTTCTTTGGCAAGAACGTGCAGTCTATGCTCAAGCTTGGACGAGCACAGGGAGTAGCCATCGCTGCAGCCATACATCACGATGTACCAATACACGAGTATGCTCCGCTGAAAATCAAAATGGCCATCACCGGACAGGGTCAGGCCTCCAAGGAGCAGGTAGCAGGCATGTTGCAGAGAATGCTGAAGATCAGCGACAACGACATGCCCAAGTTTATGGATGCGACCGACGCACTCGGAGCTGCCTACTGCCACTTTCTGCAGATGGGAAGACCCGAGACCGACGCGCCACACTACTCCAGTTGGAAAGACTTTGCCATACGCAACAGAGGCAAGGCTTCGACAACCGACAACACACTAACAGGCCCTCAGACCAAACTCCTGGGAGCTCTCAGGAAACATTAATATTAGACAGAAATGCAAACAATTATCAAGATTGAGAATGGCGTGACCCGTATGCCAGAATGGCGAATGGCAGAGCCTGTCAACTTTACAGCCTGCGAGGGCGAGCATATCGCCATCGTGGGAAGAAATGGTAGTGGAAAATCCATGCTGGTAGATATTCTTGTGGGCAGACATCCGCTGCTCATGCACGATCCCGTATACGATTTCTCGCCCAGCAAGAAAACGCTCGTAAGCGACAACATCAAGTATATTACTTTCCGCGACACTTACGGAGGCGACAACGACCGAACCTACTTTCTGCAGCAAAGATGGAACCAGCTTGAGATAGACGAGAATACGCCCATTGTGAAGGACAAACTGGAGGAAGCCTATCAGATGGCTGGCGAGGATACTCCCGAACGCAGAAAACTGCAGCAGCACATCTACGAGCTCTTCCATATGGACAAATTGCTCGACAAGTACATCATCCTGCTGTCAAGCGGTGAGTTGCGAAAATTCAAACTCGCCACCACCCTATTCTCTGAGCCACGTGTGCTCATCATGGACAACCCATTTATCGGACTGGATGCCGATACTCGTGAACAACTCAAGCAGCTTCTTGCCACCCTCTCTGCCGAACGCGCCCTACAGGTTATCCTGGTACTCAGCAAGAGCGACGACATTCCGCAGTTCATCACACACATCGTGGAGGTTGACGGTATGAAGGTTGGCCGCAAAATGACAAAGCAGGAGTATCTCGACTTACGCAAGCCTGTTCCTGAGCATATCCTTTCGCCCGTCCAGCAACAGGCCATTATCGACCTGCCCTACAGCAATCGAGAATATCACAACCAGGAAGTGGTCAAGATGAACAAGGTAAGCATACGCTACGGACGTCGCACCATACTGAAAGAACTCGACTGGACAGTCATGAACGGTGAGCGATGGGCACTGAGCGGGCAAAACGGAGCCGGCAAGTCTACCCTTCTCAGCCTTATCTGTGCTGACAATCCTCAAAGCTATGCCTGCGACATCGCTCTCTTCGGAAACGCACGAGGAAGCGGTGAAAGCATTTGGGACATAAAGAAACACATCGGCTACGTGTCGCCAGAGTTGCACAGGTCATATCAGCGCGACCTGCCTGTAATACGAATCGTGGCAAGTGGGTTGAAAGACTCAGTAGGTCTTTATGTGAAACCCAACGAAGAAGACTACGAGAAGTGCCGCTTTTGGATGGAAGTGTTTGGACTCAAAAACATGGAGGAACGTGGATTTCTGAAACTGTCGAGCGGAGAACAACGACTGGCCCTTCTGGCAAGAGCCTTCGTCAAAGATCCCGAACTACTCATACTCGATGAGCCCTTACATGGACTCGACAACTACAACCGCCGACTGGTAAAGGACATTATTGAGGCGTTCTGTAAACGACAGAACAAGACTATGATCATGGTTACCCACTATAAGGAAGAACTGCCAGCATGCATAGACCACAGCATCTTCCTCATCCGACACGATGAGTAAGCCTGTGACTCCATTATAATAGAAACAAAAAACATAGAAACAATGAAAAAGTTCTTATTTCTTATAGCCGTATGCTGCCTCAATACGACAGCCACCAAGGCACAGGATGTGCTCAACGAGATAGTAAAGACTTCTCTCAGCATCACCAACGACACCACACTGAGCCGCGAGGTACGAAAGGCTGCTGTGTTCAAGTATGATGCCATGTCTTATCTGCGCTCCAAGGTGTTGCCCCCCAATGTTCTGTTGGAACAGAAGATCAGTGCCGACTCACTCAACGCATGTATCAAAATGCTCAATGAGCAGGCTTACGCCATGAACCAGTATGTAACTCTTTATCAAAAGCGACTCTCTGAAGCCAAGAAGCGCAACAAAGGCATGGTGAGAAGCCTCTTCAAGCAAGCCACCATCGACCACAAACTGTTCAACGACAGCGATACTGAAATCACACTGGCTTACTTCAACCGTTCCGACTACCCCATACAGTTCTGCCTCGACTGCGACTGGATCAAGACGCTCGCCTTCATCCGCTCTATCGACTGGAGCAAGATTTAGAGATTTACATAGTCAACCCGTATTATAGCCCCAACTGGAATAGTAACTCATGTAATGTTTATTATGTGGTTCTAGGCAATCAAAATCACATCAAACCACTATTACAGGGTAATACGTTTCTTATAAAAAATCAACAGAGAGTAGTTTACAATAATCGGTAAACAACTCTCTGTTGTTTAGTTCTATCACATGCAAAATCTCGTGCTGTACCGTAAAGCCACCGCACTTCGCAACTTGCAGTTTCTTTGCAAGCTACAGAAGAATATCTATGCGGTGTGTGTTATTTTTCTTATTGCTTTATCTTTAAAGCCAATTGCTTCAAAGTTTATTTCTTTTTCTTCAATGCCAGCTTTGGTATATGGATTTTCTGACCAGCCTTCACGTCGATAGCGCCGCCATTGACAGCCTCAAGATAACACTCCATACCTGGACCAAGATACAACTTGCTGATACTGCTCAAAGTCTGACCACTCTTGGCAACTATCGAATGATCCACACCCAAGATGCGATAAGCACCTGTTCGTACACGCGGATCGGCATCATACTTGCTTGCAGCCTGCACCTCCACTTTCTGCTTGGCTTCTTTCAAAGCTTTCCGCTTGGCAACTTCAGTCTGTTGCTTAGAGACAATCTCCTTTGCAGCAACTGCTTTTCTGAGGCTGTCAGACTGAGCGGCGGCATTCTGCTCATCAACTCCATTTAACACCTCAGCAGACTGAGCCAAACGAGCACTGTCTTGAAGCGCTTTGGTGCGCAAGACATCCTTCTGAGCTTGTGCCAAACTGTCTTTCTCCATACGTACCTTCTGCATTTCCTCCAACTGCAAGGCAAGATGATTGCGTTGGGCTTGCATCTTACCATAGTTGAAAGCGACCCAGCCGATACCTCCTATCAAGAGCAATATCAGAATAACAGCTACAGATATGACATAACGTGGAAGCATGAAATAATGCTTTCTATCTGATGAAGACTCTTCATCGTCCTCTTCGACAGTATTCTCAGGATTACCGACAGGGACAGCCTGCTTAGTTTGAGAAACTGGAGCCATCGTTTCGGGACGGGAGACTACAGTTTCCTCCTGAACAGAAGATGCTGTAACAGACTGAACGAGTACCTCCTTCACTACTGGCTGTTCGGGCTCTTTCACCTCAGCAACTGATTGCTCAGACAGATTGACCGCATCAGGAAGTTCGGGTTCTCGCACCTTTGATACTGGTTGTTCGGACTCTTGAGCATCAGCAAGAAGCTGTTCTTTCTCTTTAATCTCTGATACAGGCACCTCGGTTTCCTCAGAAACAACAGATAAATCCTCTACCTGAACTGTTACTCCAGATACGACATCTTCCTTTAGCTCTGATTCGTCAGACATCTCAGCTACAGCGGGAATACTTTCCGCCTTATCTACGGGCGAAGTCTCCGACTCTTCAGCAATCTGTTGTTCTTCAGAAGGTGCAGACACCTCCTCTTTGGCTTCGAAGGCAAACTTTCTGTCTATCTCGCTGAAATCAACACCATCGTTGACTACTACAGTCTCAAACTGAGCAAAGGGCTTATTGACAATTTCCTTAAGGATATTGTCAGGAGTGAAGGTTATCTTATCACGCCCGCCAATGATGATACGTTCGCCAGTATTGACATCCACACTTTCACGGTCCTTGACAGACGTCACCTTGAAAGTACCAAGCCATCTTATTTTCAACTGCTTGTCAGACTGCATCACACCATTAGCCACATCAAACATCTGTTTGATGAAAGCCTCAGCCTCCGAAATGGTCATATTGTTCTTCTCTGCAAGAATCCTGGCAAGAATTAACATACTGGATCTATTCATCTCCTACTCCTCCATTCTTTAGTTTTTCCTTGATAGCAGCTACAGGACGAAAGGCAAGTACCAACTTGGGCGGTACGAGCTGACGCTTCTTGGTTGTGGGGTTGACAACCATGCGCTCCATACGCTTCTTAACCTCAAAAGTTCCAAAATTAGGAATAGCGACAGCCTCTCCCTCTTCGAACTGAGAGATCATTGCATCAATCACTTTTCTCACCAACTTCTGTGCATCCTCTTGCGAATAACCCGTCTGGCGAGCAAGTTCTGCTATGTATTCTTTATTGTTCATAATGATAAAAATCTATATGTGGATATTGGGAAGAATCCTTAAAATGCAAAATTAGTAAAATAATGACTAAAAACCAAACAAAATGTAGAAAAAGTGAAAGTTGCGAGGCTTTCACCCTGCAGTCAGCATGCGCCAGAAAGAGAAAAAGGAATACCAAGTTTTGACAAACTTGATATCCCCTTTGTTATGATTATGAAGCCACACACCGGAAAAGTGCAGGGCTACAAAGTTCTTTTTCACAAGATATTGAAATGAAAAGACGGAACTAATTGTTCACGCTACCACCCACAATATCGAGCAATTCATTCGTAATGGCCTGTTGACGACTCTTGTTGTACTGCAGGTTGAGCTCTCGCAAGAGTTCATCGGCGTTATCTGTTGCAGTCTGCATAGCTACCATTCGGGCTGCATGCTCACTGGCCTGACTGTCCAGAAGGGCTGTGTAAATCATCAGTCGCAACTGCTTAGGAATGAGCACACCCAATACCGTCTCCAAGTCTGGCTCTACGATGAAGTCATCGTTCAGAGGCTTTACCTCTGACATTTGGCGTTCATCATCCTCTACTTGTTTCTTACGCAAGTATTCCTGAGCCTTCACCGTAACCACATTGGATGAGAGGTCGCGGTCGTTGTCTCCTCCTATAGCCTCAGTAGAGAGGTCGATAGGCAGGAAAGTTTTCTGTGTCAGGATTTGCGAGCCGGCACTCTTGAAGTGATGATAAATCATCTCCACCTTGTCGAGTTCGCCAGCAGCATACTGCTGAGCAAGTTTCTGGGCGATGTCGGCACAAACTTGTGCATTGGGATGGTCGGCAAGATCCATGAAGTTTCCGCCAGTCTTCAGTCCTAACTTCTGTGCCTTCTCAGCCACCTTTCTGCCTATAGGATAAACCGTGATGTCGTCAATGCCTTGAGCCTTATACTCGTCCACCGCCTGCATCATCATCTTGATGACATTGGAGTTGAATCCGCCACACAAGCTGCTGTTGGAACTATAAACCACCAAAGCCACACGCTTAATTACCTTGTGCTCTACCTGCAACTCATGCTCCACATTGGGAGTACTGACCAAGAAACTCTTGAGGATATGCTCCAGCATATTCTCGTAAGGCAACATATTCTGAATAGCTACCTGAGCATGATGTAGCTTGCTCGAAGCAACCATCTTCATGGCACTCGTAATCTTACGGGTACTATTGACACTGGCGATGCGAGTTTTAATCTCTTTTAATGACGGCATAGGCTATTACGCTTTATATTGTCCTGCAACATTAGCCATGGTCTCCTCGATAACCTTGATACAGTCATCGGTAAGTTTACCATCTGCCAAAGTCTCGATAACATCGGAGTGCTGGCTACGCATAGCATCAAGGAACTGGTCCTGACACTCGCGAACCCTATCCATAGGCACGTCGTGCATCAATCCGTGTACACCACAATAAAGTATGGCTACCTGCTCGCCTACTGGCATAGGGCGATACTGAGGCTGAACAAGGAGTTGGTCGTTCTTACGACCACGGTCCAAGGTCATTGCTGTCACGGCATCCATATCACTTGAGAACTTAGAGAAAGCCTCCAACTCACGATACTGAGCCATATC
>ULIQ01001011.1_pt1 | contig 13668 bp, 7 predicted proteins | sample 1950561 | NCBI WGS metagenome assembly ULIQ01 (sample SAMEA4835455, study PRJEB28245) | human gut metagenome | biome: gut microbiome; material: fecal sample | place: Denmark | collected 2008 | reverse complement strand
TATGTGGCCCTGGTAGCTCCCACCCCCATGTCGGTACTCATTACGGGGGCCAGTGGTACGGGTAAGGAGTACGTGGCCCGCCGCATCCACAGCCTCAGCAAACGGGCCGACAAGCCCTTCGTGGCCATCGACTGCGGCGCCATGCTCAAGGACCTGGCCGCATCGGAATTCTTCGGGCATGTCAAAGGGGCCTTTACGGGAGCCGTGACCGACAAGACGGGTGCCTTTGTAGAGGCCAACGGCGGAACACTTTTTCTGGACGAAGTGGGTAACCTGAGCTACGACGTACAGGTGCAGCTGCTGCGGGCGCTGCAGGAGCGCCGCATCCGCCCGGTAGGCAGTACGCAGGAAATTGAGGTGGACATCCGTCTGGTATGTGCCACCAACGAGAACCTGCCTCTGGCCATTGAACGCGGAGAATTCAGGGAAGACCTCTACCACCGCATCAACGAGTTCACCCTGCGCATGCCGGCTCTGCACGAGCGCGGCCGCGACATCCTGCTGTTTGCCGACTTTTTCCTGCAACAGGCCAACGAGGAACTGGAGCGCCACATCATGGGTTTTGAACCGAAAGCCGTAGAGGCCATGATGAACTACAACTGGCCGGGCAATCTGCGCGAAATGAAAAACCTGGTGCGCCGGGCAACCCTGCTGGCGCAAGACGACATTATCCGTCTGGCCGACCTGGGCCCGTCACTCCAGACACCAGCAGCCACCACCGGCCTGCAGCTGCACAACGAGGACTCCGAGAAGCAGCGCATCCTGCAAGCCCTGGAGGCCACCGGCGGCAACAAAAGCAAGGCGGCCCAACTGCTGGGTGTGGACCGCAAGACGCTCTACAACAAGCTGAAGCTGTACGGCCTGTAAACGCCAGGCCGTTCTTCCTTTCTTTACAGACTCAGGAAGCCTTGATTTAAATGGGGAGATGACTGCAAGCCGACGCAACATGTCGCCAACCCAAGAAGATTCCCACATAAACCTATTTCCTCTTTTCAGTCCATTTAAAGTTGTAGGTAAGTGAAAGCATGACGTACCGGGGGAGCACATCGCTCGTCCGTTCCACACGCTGAAAGGCATCCATTGTACTGATAAAATTGTGCTGACGCGCCAGGATGTCATGCACCCTCAGCGTAAGATTGAAGCCCTTGACTTCCTTGCTCAACGAGGCCTCCCAAAGTGTGAGCGGTTTATTCAACTGGCTCATGCTGTTGCCGGCATAAATATAGCTCAAGACTCTGGAGGCCAGCCACAAATCCCAGGGCAGCTTATAATTGGCAGAAACAGAAATATTGGTCTGCCGGTATTGGTTTTCCACACCCGGCTGACGCAGGCAGCGAAAGGCCGTGTACCAGGAAGCATTACCCTGAAAATTCTTTCCTATACTGACCCGCACAGACATCTGTGGCTTATAAGTTACGCTACGAAGCATCCCCGCGGCATTGGCTTCGTTTGAAATGAACGCCAGATTCTGACACTGATAATAGTTGGCCTCAAAGGAGGTGGAAAGGAAGAAACGCTTCTTTTTGTCAAGGGGCATGGAAAACGTGGTCCGTCCCTTCACGCCGTGTGTGCGAGAGGTATTGACGGGCTGATAGGTACGCACACCCGTTTGGGCATCAAATTCCGAACGGGTAACAATGTCGTTTTGCATACGCTGATAGGCTACTTCGGCATTGAAAGCATATCCCTTTTGAACATGCTGCACATGAAACGAATTCGTAATTTCATGCTTATACTGGTTGTTCAAATCCGGATTTCCGCTGAAAAGATTAAGCGGATCTGAATCGTCAGAAATGGGCAAGTATTGTGTCAAAGCCGGCATAAGGGGCGTACCGCTATAACGTGCCACCATTTCCGGAAGCCATTTCCGGCCTTCCCTATTCTCCCGTTTCCAGCGAACCGAGGCCTGATGCCGGACAAAAATACCGTCACGCATGACATGATAGTCGTGAGCATCGCGCTGATAGTCCAGCGCGCGGCGTTCATAATAGAAAGCCTCACTGGCCTCTATCTGAAGGCTGGTATAATCAGGCAATTGCAACTTATGTGACCAGTTCAACCCCATTTCCCCCAAATTCTCCTTCTGTCGCGAGTAATAGCTGTTCTGCATATCCAAACACAGAGCCTGCCAGTCGCCATCAGGAAGCAGTCCCAGGCTCTCAACACCCCATTCTGTCCTTTCAGACCATTCATACATACGTTCCAGGCGATACTGCGGGTGGTTGGCCGTACCGTAACGGTAAACATACAATGCGTAAGGCTTAAGCACACCGTCATAACACCTTACCTTTTCATATTTATGAATAAACACCAACCGCGGCTTCACGTCAATCTGGTAGTCGCGGCTCGTGGCATACTGACGGCGCCAGTCTTTATCCGCCTCTTTATAATAGGTCAACCGATAGTTATTAAACAAATCGTCGGTCACGACACTATGCTTCACTTCCGTATTGAAGTTCAGCACGTTCTCCCCTAACGTAAACACTGACGACAACGTCGGGCGATGTATCACTTCGCGGACGTGTTCTTTGGTCGGATTGAGCAAGCTGTAAAGCAAGACGCTCTCTTCACCCAGCATTTCTTCATAGCAACGGATACTGTCGAGCGGCCAGTTTTCCCATACCGTTCGCCCGGGAAGAAAATACGACAGGCTCAGATTCTCGCTGTTCGTGGACGTCTTCTTATAATCAAAAATATAACTCAACTCATACTGCGAATGCTTCATCCGACGATAACGCAAAGAAGCATAAGCATTGGTCTTGAAGTATTTGTGACGCTCCTGCTGCTCGGCACGCGTCATCTGGTTGACAGGCGTAAGGAATGTTTCGGTATTGGTCCATACATTCTTTCTGTCGTCCGAACGACGCACCGTAGCATTGGTAACGAAGCGCCACTTCTGGTTCGGTTCGATGTAGTAATCCACACCAACCCCTTTTGTGCGGAAGCGTCCCTCTGGCATTACGTCAGCCGTAGTGGCAATATCCATGATTTGCCTCTCCTGATTATAATTATTGACATCAAAGGAAAGCGAAAACATTTGCCGACTGTCCATGCGCCCCAACAACCCACCAAGTCCATACAATTTTTCCGTACCGCCATCGGCAGTCATGCGACCGAACCATGAACCCAGGTATTCACGCTTGATGTGCACATCCATTACATAACGCTGGTCATGCATGTCCTTTCCTGTCAGTTCCGTCAGTTCACCGTCTTTGTCATACACCTTTATCTTATCGACGATGTAAGCCGGGAGATTATCGAGCGCGGCCTGTATGTTTCCGCCAAAAAAGTTTTTTCCACTGATGAGCAGTTCCTCTACCGGTTTTCCGTTCACCGTTATCCGGCCGTTTTCCAGTTCCGCGCCCGGCAGCTGTTCCACAAGCTTGCGCAGCGATTCTGTCTGCATCACATTGAAGGCATCAGCATTGTACACGAGCGTATCCCCTTTGTAGAACATTTTGATTCGAGTGGCTTCCACCACAACTTCCCTCAACTGCTTATCCTTGGCTTTGGGCATAAGATAAATATCGCCCACATCCAGCTTGTCCTTCCCCTGCGGCAAACAAAGAAACAATTTCCTTCTGTATGTCTCAAAACCTCCGGCTTCCACCGTCAGCCAAAGCGAATCGCGTACACTGGTAATTACTGAAAAAAGCGCACCACTGTGTTTGTCGGTATAGCCTGACGTATTACCGTCTATTTCTATTTCCCGAAACTCGTAGCGTGTGGTATCCGTAGCAACCACCGAAGCATTGTCGGGACGAATCAATCTGACGACAGCTCCGACAAGTGATTCTTGTAACAATCCGTTAAACACGCGCCCACTTACCTTTATCGGTTGACCACACAGTGGTAAACTTCCGCTTAGCAGTAAAAGAAACAGGACAAAGGCTTTACTTCGTATCATAAGCACATCTACATTTTTGGACCTATGATTTTGATGGCTTTCTATTAAATTTCCAGATCAGGTGTAGCATGACGTTTCGCGTAATCGTATTGCTGACTACCTCTACACGACCTTGGGCATTAAGCGTTCTGCGTACGGCACTCAGTTGGCCCAGCAAATCGTGAACGGACAGTTTCATCAGCCATGTTTTTCGCTTGTCTATATAGCGATTCAAGCTGATATTCCAAACCCATTCGTTTGTATTCATTGTCTGATCACCATAACCTCGGCGCATAAACAGATTAAAATCGGTATTCAAGTTCACGTCAAACGGCAACGGAGCATTCAGACTGAGGGTGTAAAGCAAATCGACCTGACTGAGCGTCTCAAATCCTTCCTGCTCGGAAGTAAGGCGTTCCCAATCGGCTGATGCCTTGAATGCGGCGTACCACTTTGAATAACGGTAGTCTATGCCCAAAGACGGAGATACGTGCAGATTATGTACAATGCTTTTTTGGAAATCGACCGTTTCACTCGTATTGGAAAAATCCACACTGCGATTCAGCTTTACAATAGTCCCCACATTGAGGAACCAATGCCGTTCTTTCCCCACGGATTGGCTGAAACTTCCCGAAGCCTTCAATTCTCCGTTTCCGTCAATATTCCAGGGGGTATAGGTATAACCTCCGGTCAGCGGATTAAACTGACGCAACTGACCGATGGCATTATCAACGGTAAAAATAGAAAGGTCCAAACTCCATTGACGCATTTCTTCCTGCTTGAATCCTGCCCACTTTGCCGCAAGACAGTATTCATAGGAAGATTTCAATGAAGGATTGCCGAGATAGACGGCCAATGGATTGCTGTCGTCACGTACGTCGAGCATCAAAGTTTGCGAAGGTGACCTATGTTGCATATCGAAGAACAACTCCACGCCCTTCATCCTGAAGGTTAATTGCGGCCACGTAAATATCTCCCGGCGAAGATGTGACTGTTCGCCCTTAGGCCGCCATTCTGTCAGACGCTCATAAGTGATGTTGAGCGGGAGACGAGCCGAAATTTCCAATTTTTCCGTCTGGTAATGCCAACGCAGTTCTGTTAAATGGCACCGATAAAAGATATTACGGTGGTAGCTGTTGAGCGAATCCATACAATGCTCATATAAATTTGCCGCGGAAGGAAGCATTCCTATGGCAGCTTGATCAGGCATCCATTCATCCCCCAGCTGATCCAGTCGGTAAAGCATACGTTCCGAAGAGTTGAATTGCTGTGTGTAGCTGCAAGTAAAATACAATATATTGGTTTTACGCATCCTCGAAACATGTATAATGGGATATTCTGCAAGAATACGGTAAACATAACTGCTCCCCGGCCGGCTGTCGTAACGGTTGCGTTTGTCGGGTGCTCCGTCAGCGGTAAGCAGGTTGTAGTGCTGCATGTCGTATCCCCGCTCATGTTTGTATTCGTAATACGCTGAAAAGCGGAGGGTATTCATATGCCATTTTTTTAGGCTCAGCTGTGTACTCATGTTTCCGCTGGTACCCCATTTACGCGTACGTCCAAGGTCCTGGGTGGTAAGCAAATTGAGAAAATCCTCACCGCAGCTGCCCGCGATGATAACGGAATCCAGTCCTTCACGCCCCAACAATCTTTTTCCTTCGGCAGAAAGGTATCGTCCGTCCTGTCGTCGGTATGAATAAAAAAAGTTCGGAGAAAAACGTAAATATGTTTTAGGAAAAATGAAAATAAAGCCATGATTCCAATTCACATAAACGGTCTTATCCTGTTGCTGCTTGCTGGCAGCAGTATAGACAAAATCTGTTCCCGGAAGAAACGAGGTAGCTGATGAAAATTGTTCCAAATCCAAATCATCCATCCCAGCCTTGAGTGTTGAATGATAGCGTATCTTCCGGTTGTGATTTTCAACGTAGTAAAAGGCTCCTGATTCAGCCGTTCGGGTCAGTCCCTCCTTCTTCATATTTTCATTCCAATTGCCGGAATCAGTCTGCGGACTACCGCTCATATTGATATTATTTCCAGTAGCATAGAGGGCTATTCGTGATTTGTTGGAAAAACACATTCCAAACAGACGGGCCAGAATGGGCTTCGACTGATAAACCGAGTGGGCCACCTCGGCATTGGCAATATAGCCATGCGCATACTGCGGCTTCAGGGCAATGTCCATTACCCAAGGGTCGTCAATACGAGGCTTCTTTTCGTCAGGCGAACGCGTCAAATAGGCATCATCGGGAATCTTTTGGTAAGTCTTTACCTTGCTGACCATATAGGCCGGAAGGTTTTGCAGGGCAACCTGAGGATCACCGCTGAAGAAATCCTTTCCATCAACCAGCAAACTGCTGACAAAATGTCCGTTTACCGTGATGCGCCCACCCGATTCCAGACGCACTCCGGGAAGTTGCTTGATAAGTTCATCCAGCATGGAACCCTCGGCCAACTGAAAGGCCGTAGCATCATAGACAAGTGTATCTCCCTTCATGACCATCATGATTTTCGAGGCTTTCACGACCACTTCATTTAAATTCCGATGGTATGCCCTATGCAATTGTACCGGTCCTATGTCACGTATCACTTCACCGTGCTCTGCTTCTGAGGGCGATATATTCAGGTTATAATAGGCTGTCTCGTATCCTTTGTTTTCTATACGGACGATACACTTAAACGGCAGTGTTGCATGACTGTTGTCATAGACATATTCATAATGTTCTATCACATCGCCTATAATTTTGAACCGCTTGAACGTATCAACCTCAGCACTATCAGTGAGAGAGAGGAGAGACACTCGCGCTTGTGTAATCATATAATTCGTAACTGCGTCAACTGGCCTTACCTTCACACGCAGATATGTCTTCTGGGCAGAAGCCATGACCGATAGGCTAAACATGATTAGAAATATGACTTGACGTATATGCATAAGACTGTTTGTTTTTACACTTACAAAAAAGTAAAAATGAAATGGTTGTTAGAAAACATATACAAATATACATATAAATATGTATAAAACAAGAAAACATATCTAATATTTCTTCCGACAACCGACACTATATTACCTATATAAAAATAGTATATTTGTCAGATATTACAGATTACATATTATAATGTATATAATAAATATAAGAACTGCAGGATTTCCCATTTACCTGTTGCGATAAGGGATAAAAAGCATACAAAACATCAAAAAAATTACAAAAAAGAAGCATCTTTGTAAGCGAAGCCATGTATCCTTCCGTTTATACGGAAAAAGCATGCCTCAGAGTAAGCTTTACATGAAAAAAAATAGCCATCGGGTTATCCTGTAAACTCCTTGGATAAAATAATACCTTTTAAATATGGAAGAGACTAAGCCCAAAAGATACCGTCGAACCAAAGCCGATATAGAAAAGAGCATCAAGCAAGCGGCAGAAACCATCATTCTGAAAAAAGGTTTCTCCGAAATGACGGTACTCGACATCATCAAGCATGCAAAGATTGAACCGATAACATTCTATACAAGATATAGAAACCTGGAAGAATTTTATGACAGTTTTGTCAGAGAATACGATTACTGGCTAAATGACATGCTAAAGATGTCGCAGGATAAAGCCTCCACTCAAGAGGGATACGTAGAAATCTTCAAGAACCTAACCGACAGCCTTAAAGAAGATTCCATCATGTTGGAATTGCTCCGTTGGGAAGTCAACGACGCCAACAACCTTACCAAACGCTCTGCCATGAACCGTGAAATACAGACCTTGCCGTTGGTCACAACATATGAAAATCTGTTTAAAGATGCCGATGTTGATTTCGTGGCTGTTTCTGCGCTTCTTATAGCCGGCATATATTATCTGAACCTACACAAGAGGTGTTCTCCATTTTGTGGTATCGACATAAAAACCGAAGAAGGACGCAACAGACTCATAAATGCTATCGAAACCCTCTCTGATAAATTATTCATGGAAAATGAATCCACGCCTCAAAAATACCATGATAAAATGGCATCCATTGCAGAGAGGATGAGACAAAAGGGCTTTAGTGAAGAAGATATTGATTATTGTCTGTCAGACTAATTGAAGATGAACACAAACAGGAAAGCCCTATTGCTTTTATGGGCCACCATTACCGCTCAGACGGGTATGGCTCAGGCGCCGGACACGCTTGCCACCGACAAGATGTACGAAATCGGCAAGGTGGTCGTTACCGGCACGCGAAACGAAACGGATGTGCGCCACCTTTCCCAAACCGTGTCGGTCGTCAACCGCAGCCAGATAGAGCAGTCCCTGCAGCCGTCGCTGCTGCCCGTACTGACGGAGCAGATTCCCGGCCTGTTCGTTACCTCACGTGGCGTGATGGGATATGGCGTATCGGGAGGTGCGGCAGGAAACATTTCCCTGCGCGGACTGAGCGGCGGAACGGCCCGGCTGATGGTGATGATTGACGGACATCCGCAATACGCAGGAATCTTCGGCCACCCCATATCCGATGCCTGCCAGTCCTTCCTGGCCGAGCGGGTTGAGGTGCTGCGAGGGCCGGCCTCGGTGCTTTACGGCTCAAATGCCATGGGCGGAGTCATCAATATCGTGACGCGCAAGATGCCGCACGACGGGGTGAACACGAATCTTCGCGCCGGCTACGGCTCATACAATACACTCGAGACGGAACTGACCAACCGCATCCGGAAGGGACGCTTTTCCAGCGTGATTTCAGGCTCCTACAACCATACGGACGGGCACCGGCCCGACATGGGATTTGAGCAATACGGCGGATATGCCCAACTGGAATATGAGGTGACCGACCACTGGAACCTGCGCGGCGACGTGAACGTCACGCACTTCAACGCTTCGTATCCCGGTCCGATTGATGCCCCACTGCTGGACGGCGACCAGCGTATCACGCGAGGCATGACCTCGCTGACCGTAGAAAACCGCTACGAAAGGACGTCGGGCGCGGTCTGCTTTTTCTACAACTGGGGCAGTCACTGGATAAACGACGGCTATACGCCCTCGGCCGGTGAAGGGCCGCAGGACGACCGCTTCCTGTCGTACGACGACATGATGGGCGTGTCAGCCTACCAAAGTGCGCGGCTCTTCAAGGGGAACCGCATCACCGTGGGATTCGACTGGTTCCGGTACGGCGGACACGCGTGGAATGAATACGTAAGCGGCGAACGCACGGGCACGACCTCCGACCTGGTGGACAAGCAGGAGAACGAGCTGGCCGGATACGCGGAAATCCGTCAGGACATCGGCTCATGGCTGACCTTCAATGCCGGTCTCCGGGCCGACCATCATTCGCGTGTGGGCACAGAATGGGTGCCGCAAGCCGGACTGGCTTTCCATCTTCCGGCCGCCATGGAGCTGAAGGCCTCAGCCTCCAAAGGCTTCCGCTACCCGATATTGCGCGAAATGTACATGTTTCCGCCTCAGAACACCAACCTGAAGCCCGAATCCATGTGGAACTATGAGCTGGCCTTTTCGCAGCGGCTGATGGAAGGCCGACTGACGTACGGCGTCAACCTGTTCTACATTGACGGAAAGAATCTCATCGTGACCCTGCCCAACCCTCACGGCAGCGGCATGCTGAACCAGAACTCGGGAAAAATTGAAAACTCCGGTGTAGAGGTGCAGGCGGCCTACCGTATTGACCGCCACTGGTCAGTAGACGCCAACTACAGCTTCCTGCACATGACCCATCCCGTTATCGCCGCCCCCGAGCACAAGCTCTACGCCGGGGCCAACTTCTCCCACGGCCGCTGGAATGTATCCACCGGCGTGCAATACATCAACGGACTGTACACGGCGGTAGGAGAAGACGAGTCGCAGGAAAATTTCGTGCTCTGGAACCTCCGGGCCTCTTTCCGCGTCCTGAAATGGCTGAACATATGGGCACGCGGCGAGAACCTGCTGGCCCAGAAATATGAAATCAATGCCGGCTACCCCATGCCGCGGGCTACGGTGATGGCCGGTCTGAATATCAATTTTTGAAATTATTTATCTGTTACAAGTTATGAAAAGCAGTTTTTTGACATGGATGCTGGCCGCATTAGTTGCCACATCCGGCTGTGCCCAGGCACAGAACAGTAAGGAATCCCCTTCAAACGGGAAAGAACTTCCGAAGGTGTACATGTACAAAGAGATATCCTCGGACAATCTGATCAAAATCTATGAAGCGCTGGGCCGCGAAGCCAAGGGACGGGTGGCCGTCAAACTTTCGACCGGCGAGCCCGGAGGTCACAACTTCCTGCAGCCGGCCCTCATCAAGAATCTGGTACAAAAGGTAAACGGCACCATCGTGGAGTGTAACACCGCATACGGCGGCGGCCGCGCCAATACCAAAAGCCACCTCAAGGCAGCCGCCGACCACGGATTTACCGCCATTGCCAAGGTGGACATCATGGATGCGGAAGGCGAAACGGAACTTCCCGTCACCGGAGGCAAACACCTAACCCGCGACATTGTGGGCAAGGATTTCCTGAACTACGATTTCGTCATCGTCCTGTCCCACTTCAAAGGCCATGCCATGGGCGGCTTCGGTGGCGCCATCAAAAACATGTCCATCGGCATTGCCTCATCCAATGGCAAACGCCTGATTCACTCGGCCGGAACCAGCACCACAAGCTGGGGAAATCCCAAGCAGGACGATTTTCTGGAGTCAATGGCCGAAGCGGCCAAGGCCGTGGCCGACCATTGCGGCAAGAACATCCTGTACATCAGCGTGGCCAACAACCTTTCGGTAGACTGCGACTGCGACGCCTCGCCGGAAGACCCGAAAATGGGAGACATCGGCATCCTGGCCTCGCTCGACCCGGTGGCGCTGGATAGGGCCTGCACCGACCTCGTGCGCTCGTCCGAAGACCACGGAAAAATCCACTTGATTGAACGCATCGATTCGCGCCACGGCATGCACACGCTGGACCACGCCGAAGCGTTGGGCATGGGAAGCCAGCAATACGAGCTGGTCAAGCTGGACTAACCCAGCCTCCCTCCCCTTTACGGAAAAGAGCCAGAGCCAACACGGAAAAACTCATCCCCAAAGCTGCCTCACCCGCCAGGAGGCAGCTTTTTTAGTGTGCCAAAGCCGTGCCGAAAGCGTGCCAAAAGGAACTTCCCCACAGGTCATTCCCCACTTTTTTGGGGAATAATTCCACACTGTTTCCCCATAAATTCCACACTTTCCACACCCCTACGCACCGTGCCAAAAATTTTATTTTTCTCATAATCAATGATTTATAATTTTTCTTTCATTTTGGCACGCATCTTGTGCTATATAAGGCAGAAAGAACAAAACAAAATTATAAACCATAAAAGAGTAATGATTATGAAAAAGTATGCAACATTGGCCGTTTTGGCTCTGGGTTTCGTTTCAATGAGTGGTGCGTTCATGCAGTCAAACGCTGCTTCCAGCAACGTAAGTGTTAACGATACAATCGTGAACGACTCAACGGAAAAGACTTCATTCAACCTGAATGACACCGTTGTAACTGACACCGCAGAAAAGGCAACTCCCGCTTTTGCCCTGAACGATACCGTAGTAAACGACACCGTAGCTAAGGCATAAGCTCACAAAACACAACAGACATAACAAACGAGGATAAGGTAAGTAGATTTCATGCTGTGCCCGGCTTTGAGACGTGAGTCCCGAGCCGGGCTTTTCTTGTGTATGTCAGCACGTAAACAAACCGACCGGCAGACATCACCCTGTATGGAAGCACATACAAGCTGCGGTGCGGAAATCCCCCGGCCGTTCCTGCTCCATCCGTACACTCCCTCCGGCTACAAAACGGCACAAAAAAGGTGACGCAGAAGAACTGCGCCACCATATGAAAAAAACAAGATAAACAATAGGATACGGAATCAGAACTTATACCCCAACGTAAAGTTGGCCGACTGCCGATTGAGGGAAATTTTCTGTGCGGCCATCTGATTCTGTCCGGATGCATCGGGCACGTAGAACGGCGCAAACTCGCCGTCCTGCTGCTGATACTGATAGGCAGCATCAAAATAAAGATGTTTGCCACGGAAACCAAGACCCACGGTATAACGGTTGATGGCCCCGAGGTTCAGATAGTCCGTATTGACGGCATATACCATCGAACTGCTGTTGATGCAAAGATCGAGCGAAGCGTCGTCCTTCATCGGCGCCGTTACGTGGTTGTAACCCACGCGCAACTGGATATTATAGGGCAACTGCGCCTCGGCGCCGATACGCAGGGTATGCACCTTGTTCAGGCAGCGCTTGGTCTCGGCCTCCAGTGCGTAATCCTTGGAGTTGTCACTCCAATAGTCATAGTAATCATCATACTTTACCTTTGAACTTCCGTAGTTGGCGTACTCATACTCTGCACCGATGGCCAGATATTTGGATACCGTTCCGCCCAGACTGACGTTGACCTTCCAGGGTGTATTGACGTTATACGATATGGCATCGCCCTGGTCATACAGGCGCGGATTCTCCAGGGCTTCGTTGATGTTGCTCTTCATGTAAACCGAAGCATACGAAGAGAGATTGTAGAAGATGGGGGTAGAGAACGACAGACCTATACGGAACGACGAATTCAGGATGGGCCGATAAATGATACCTGCCTTAAAGTCAACTCCCGTTCCGTCAATCACCTTGTCAACCTGCTCAAGATAGTTGCCCTGCTGGTTGTCAAACGTCTCCTCATAATCAAACGAGGTTTTCAGATTGACGTCGTACAACCCCACCGTAGCTCCGATATAGAAGCGGTCGCGGATGTTGGCCGAAAGGTTGAAGTCATACTGGTTGATGCCGCCCCACTGCGCACGCTGATAGCGATAGCGGTTGCCCTCAACGGGCAGATAGCCGGTCACTTTACCTTCGGCATCGGTGATGGGGAGCAGCATGCCCACGTCGTATCCCAAACCGGGCAGGGGCGAAGTCAGCCAGCGGTCGTCAGCATTGCCCAGGTCCAGATAGCCGCCGTTTACGTAGTCGTAGCTCAAATCGAGCATCTCCAACGATTGCGACAGGCCGCCCAAATTGCCCGAAGCAGTATAGAGGGTATTGTTGTTCTTCATCCGGTGGTAGGAAAAACCGAAATTAAAGAAGCGCAGATCATTATCGTGCAGATTGGCGGAATATACAAAGCCTATCTGGTCAAACGAACCTTTGGTGGGGCTGTGGCCAAGCACGTCGCCCTGATCCATGTTCTTGCGGAAGCCCCCCGTTACGGCCACGTCGCTGCGGCGGTAAAGCGCCATTCCGGCGGGGTTGCTCGACATGGTGGAAAGGTCGGCGCCAAGCGCACTCATGGCACCGCCCATACCCACAAAGCGGGCCGTACCGTTGAGGTCGGACGTGGTCAGGTTTTCTATTTCATATACATCCTGTGCCGACACCGTCATGGCCGAAGCCAAAGCAGCCAGCAACAAATATTTTCTGTTCATAACTTTCACTTTTAATAAGGTCTGACATTCATGCCTTTACTGAATTTTTCATGCCACTGAAAGGCTTTACCGGCGGCCGCCGCGGGAACCTCCGCCGCGCATTCCGCCTCCGCCGCCATAGCTGCGTCCGCCACCTGAAATGACCGGACTACCGTAGCTGCGGCTGCCCGACGGACGGCTGTATCCCTCACTGCGCGAAGGCGTGTAGGAGCGATTGCTGGAAGGCCGCGTCTGCGTATTGCTGTTGTTGTAGGTGCGTGTAGGCAGGTTGCCGCTCTGGTTGGACGGACGGGTCGACGGGTTACGGTTGACTACACCTGACGAAGGCCGGCGCTGACCGCCAAAATTGTTGGACGGACGCAAATAGGTAGGCGAACCGCC
>ULIQ01001734.1_pt1 | contig 14840 bp, 10 predicted proteins | sample 1950561 | NCBI WGS metagenome assembly ULIQ01 (sample SAMEA4835455, study PRJEB28245) | human gut metagenome | biome: gut microbiome; material: fecal sample | place: Denmark | collected 2008 | reverse complement strand
ATCCAGCTCGTAAGCCTTTCCGCCCTTGTAGAGGGTAGAATCAACCTTGGCTCCCTCTGTGCTTACGCCTGCTGCCTTAGCATGGCTCAGGGTAGCAACGCTGAGTGCACCAACAAGTACCTCTCTTCCCAAAACTGCGAAGAGTGAGTAATTCTTGTTAGAGAATCGGTTGAACTTCAAGCTGTTGCGCTTGTTGAAAATTGTTTTGTACATTAAATAAAATGTTTATAAATGATTAATAATTCGAAGCCTTCTGCCTTCCCGGCTTTCGGCATTCGGGGTGCAAAGGTACTGCCTTTTAGGCAACTGACAAAATAAAATGTGATTTTTTTTTTCAACTGCCGATGCAAAGTTAATGTAAATCAAGGTCGGTTTCCTACCTCACAAATCGTATTCAATTCAGCCTTCTTGTGGCATAAAAAAGTATTAATTAGGCATTATCCTCAATAGGGTGATGCGATTTTCTTAAAGAAACATTCGCTTTTTCAGATTATTCTTGTATCTTTGCAGTTGATATGGGCAGCATTCAGCAATCAGAATACTGCTGTCACAATTTTATGGTAATTAGAAATTAAAAAGAAAGGAACAGATAAGATGGAAAAGATCAACGTAAAAGAACTGAATGACAACGTCTTCGAGACTATTGGTAAGGAGTGGATGCTGGTATGTGCCGGCAACAAGGATCATTTCAATATGATGACCGCCTCTTGGGGCTGTTTGGGATGGCTTTGGAACAAGCCGGTGGCTGTGGTCTTTATCCGTCCGGAGCGTTTCACCCACGGCATCATCGAGGAGAATGAATTCATGACTCTCTCTTTCCTCGGCAACAGCGAGGAGGCTCGGAAGATTTATAACTTCTGCGGCTCTAAGAGCGGACGCGATTTGGATAAGGTGAAGGAAACAGGACTGATTCCTGTAGAAACTGATAACGGCAGCATCGCCTTCGAGCAGTCACGACTCACCCTGGAATGTCGCAAACTTTACAAGGACAGTATGACCGCCGAGAAGTTCCTCGACAAGGACCTGCTCCAGTGGTATGGTGCCAAGGGTGGATTCCACGATGTTTATGTTGTGGAGATTACCAATGCTTATAAAAAGTAAGAATTAAAATATGGCTCAAGAACAAACAGCAATTCGTGAACGCCAGAAAACCAGGCTCAAGGAGCCTGGGCGTTACGTGGTAATGATGTTCAACGACGACTTCACACCGATGGACTTCGTGGTAGAAATCCTGGAATCCATCTTCTTCAAGTCGCAGGCTGAGGCTGAAGCAATCATGCTCAAGGTTCATCACGAAGAGAAAGCCGTGGTGGGCACCTACAGCTATGACATCGCCAAGAGTAAAGTGGAGAAAGCGATGGAGAAAGCCCGTACGCAGAAGTTTCCGCTTAAACTCACTTATATGCCGGAATAGGCGTTGATTTCGGGGAAATATCCCCAATATATGCTAAGAAAAAGAAAGGAAAAAATAGAATGGACAGTATGGGATTGACCCGATATATGAGTGTTCTGATGGACGATGCCATGAAGCAAGCCCGGTTCTTCGACCACGAGTTCGTGATGCCCGAGCACATGCTGCTGGCGTTGCTCAGGCAGTATGCATTCTGTCAGGCGCTGCAGGAAGAAGGCGTAGACAGCCTCAAGATGCACGAAGACTTGGTGGGATGGCTCGCCAAGCAGGAGCGTGTGCCTGAAACCATCAAGTATCTGCCAGAGCCGTCATCGCTCTTCAAAACTATGTTTGGAACGGCGTGCGCCCTGGCTGCTGCTGCCGACAGACAGCTGGTGAATGTACCCCATTTTGTGCAGGCGATGTTTGGCTTGCAGAATTCAGAAGCCGCCTTCCTGCTGTGCAAGAATGTGGGCGACCGGCAGGGCGAGTTCCTGGCGAGCGTTGACAGTTATTATCCTATTGGAGAAGATACTGGAGAGGCTGGCATGGGCATGGGAGCAGACTTTGATGATGACGATTATGCCAACGAGTATGACGACGACGAGGAAGATGGCAGAAGACAGGTTGTACAGGATTGGCATCAGCTGGTTACCTGTATTTCTGACAAGGTAGAAGAGCACAATCCGCTCATCGGAAGAGAACAGGAACTGGACAGAACCATCCAGGTGCTCTGCCGTGCCGAGAAGAACAATCCGCTCCACATCGGAGAAGCCGGAGTCGGCAAGACAGCTCTGGTCTATGGTCTCGCCAAACTCATCAACGAAAACCAGGTTCCTGAACGCCTCAAGGGGGCTCACATCTACGGCATGGATATGGGACAGATGCTTGCCGGTGCCCAATATCGCGGCGACTTCGAGAAACGCATCAAGATGGTGATGGAGGGAGCCGTGAAGGAAGGCAATACTATTATCTACATCGATGAGATTCATAATATGATAGGTGCCGGTCGTGGCTCAGATGGCGGACCTGATGCATCCAATATGCTGAAGCAATATCTGGAGGCAGGCGATATCCGTTTCATCGGTTCTACCACCTACGAGGAATATAACCGTTACATGGCTCAGAGCAAGGGCATCGTGCGCCGGTTCCAGCAGATAGATATCAAGGAACCTACCGAGGAGGAGGCTATCAAGATATTGGAGGGCTTGCAGTATAAATACAACAAGTTCCACAATGTAACCTATCGCAAGGACGCCCTGGAATATGCCGTCCGTGCCAGCGCCAAATATATCAGCAACCGCTGTCTGCCAGACAAGGCCATCGACCTGATGGATGAGGCGGGTGCTTATCTGGAGGTGCATCCGGTAGAATCTCGCCAGCGCTCTTATGTTACCAAGTCAATCATCCAGCAGATTCTGATTAAAGTCTGCAAGATTGATGCGGCTGCGATGAAAGATGAGAATAATGATGCTCTGGCTACGCTCCGCCAGCGCATACTCGACAAGATTTACGGTCAGGACAAGGCTGTAGACAAGGTGGTTGAGGCTGTGATGATGGCAAAGGCGGGATTGACAGATGATGACAAACCATTGGCTTCGCTCCTCTTCGTGGGACCTACCGGAGTAGGAAAAACCGAGGTGGCACGGCAGTTGGCCAAGGAACTCGGCATCGAACTGGTACGCTTCGATATGAGTGAATATACCGAGAAGCATACCGTGGCAAAACTCATCGGTTCGCCAGCCGGATACGTGGGTTATGAGGATGGAGGACTTCTGACCGATGCCATCCGCAAAACGCCAAACTGTGTACTCCTGCTCGACGAGATAGAGAAGGCGCATAGCGATATCTACAACATCCTGCTCCAGGTAATGGACTATGCCCGTCTGACTGATAACAAGGGCCAGAAGGCTGATTTCCGTAACGTGATTCTCATCATGACCTCAAATGCCGGAGCGCAATATGCTTCACGGGCTAGCGTAGGTTTCAATGGAAACGTAAGTCGTGGCGAGGCGATGCTGGCACAGGTGAAGAAGACTTTCAAGCCTGAGTTTATCAACCGACTTTCCGACATGGTGGTGTTCAACGATATGGATAAGCACATGGCAGAGCTGATTCTGGCCAAGAAACTTCGTCAACTCGATGCGAAACTGGCAGCAAAGGGAGTTACCGTAACGTTAACCGATGCTGCGCGTGAACAGTTGCTGAAATGGGGCTTTACCAAGGAATATGGTGCCCGCGAGATGGACCGTGTCATCGGTAACCGCCTGAAACCGATCCTGATGAAGGCGCTGCTCTTCGGCAAACTCAAGAAGGGTGGCAAGGCGCATGTCGACTTTGACGGAAAGGAACTGGTGATTAATTATTAGAATGAAAGTCTAGTCAAGAAATTCTTGATAAAAGATAAGCGTATGATATTACAGATAGATGATACTGCGGACGAGATTTACTTTCCCGATCCGCATTATGGCGATGAGGATGGATGCTTTGCGATTGGTGGCGATTTGAGTATCGACCGCCTGTTGCTGGCTTATAGCAATGGCATTTTTCCCTGGTATAGTTTCCGTGACCAGCCTGAAATACTCTGGTTCTGTCCGATGAAGCGTTTCGTCATCTTTCCTGATGAAATCCACATCAGTCATTCCATGCGTACCCTGATGAGAAAGAACCGATACAGCGTAGGAATCAACGAAGATTTCGATGGTGTGATACGGGGATGCAGCAAGACCAACGGACGGTATTGGGAAGATGGCGCATGGCTGGGCGAGAACATCATCCAGGCATTTACTGCCCTCCATAAGCAGGGCTTTGCGGCGAGCGTAGAGGTATGGGATAATGAAACCGATGAACTGGTGGGTGGACTTTATGGTGTCACCATCGGCAAGGTTTTTATAGGAGAAAGCATGTTCTCCAGGGTTCCGTCAGCTTCTAAGATTGCCCTCATCTTCCTTGCCAGATACTTGCAGGAGCACGGTGGCAAGATGATAGATTGTCAGTTGGAGACTCCTCATCTCAAATCGATGGGTGGCAGATATATTTCTTACGAGGAATATATGAAGATTATGAACGAAGAATAAGAGATGTTCTTCTCGGAATAGAAGAACATCTTCTTTTGAATAAAAAAATAAAGGCTAGGTTTCCAGAATCGTGAACCTAGCCTTTGTTATTATCTGGCTTTTTGCTTTTTATTAGAATATCGGTGTGCCGATGCAGCCGTTAGGTGCCTGAATATGCAGCATCGCACAAACGGTAGCGGCAATATCTGTCATATAGTGAGGCTGGGCACTCTCGCCGTGCTGGATACCCCAACCCATAAACAGGCAAGGAATATGGATATCGTATGGATTCCATGCTCCGTGGGTAGTTCCCTTGCTGCTGTAATAATCGTAGTGACCTGGTTTCAGTACAATCTGAACACCTCCGCTGCGCTCGCGGTTATAACCGTTAATGGCGCGGAACTTCAGCTCTTCAGGGATGCTCTCGATAGAGGTCTTCTCCATGTCGAAGGCATAGTGCACATCCTTGTCTTTCTTCAATCTATCTACCACTGCCTGCTTGATGGCTGCGTAATCCAAACCGAGTTCTTCGATGATATCTGTGTTGAAGAATACCTGATAGTTCATAATGGTCTTTACTAGGTCCTTGTCGGTGTTGAACTTTGTCTTCAGACTCTTGTTCAATTCATCTACCAGTCCCTTCTTGTTCCAAATGCCGGCAGGGATTCGCTGGTCTTGCAGGAAGGTGGCGTTGTTTACGCCTCCATGGTCGGCGGTGAGGAAGGTGAGATAATTTCCCTTGCCCACGGTCTGGTCGAGATAAGCGAAGAAATCTGCCAATGCCTTATCTAATCTGAGATAGCAATCTTCTGTTTCGATGGCGTTCACGCCCACCTGATGTCCGATGTAGTCGGTGCTTGAGCAGCTGATGGTCAGCAAATCAGTATCTGTGTTTCTACCCAGATTTTCTCCCTCAATGGCAGCCTTGGCAATATCGAAAGTCAGGTTGCAGCCGAATGGGGTACTGCGGAGAATCTTGTAACCATGCTTTTTATATAAGGTAGGCAGATCGAGTGGCAATACTGCCTTTTCGCCTTCAACAATTCCATTCTCGTAGTTGTTGTCATCGCTGGTGCTCTCCTTGTAGGAATCGATAGGGTAGAGCGTCTCCCATTTCTTGGATAGATACTTGTTCGGGAGTTTCTGCTTGTTGAACTTGTTCACCCACTCAGGCAACTTATCCATATAGAAAGTACTGGTGATGAACTTGCCCGACTTGTCATCAAACCAGAAAGCGCCATTGGCGTGATGGCCTGCAGGGAGGATGGATGCTCTGTCTTTCAAGGCTACACCAATCACCTTAGAGCGGTTGTTGGTAGCCAGACGGAGTTCATCGCCGATGGTGGTTACCCACAGATTGCGAGGCGACATCTTGCCAGCCTTGCTGTCAGAACCTACAGGGTTGACGGTATCGTCGGCAGTACAATTCACTACCTTTCCATCCTTCACGAAGTTATTTCCTGCAATTCCGTGGATGGAAGGAACGGAACCGGTCCAGATAGAAGAGTGGCCGATGGCTGTAACCGAAGGGATGTAAGGAATCTTGCAGTTTTCTACGCTGAATCCTTCTCCGAGCATTCTCTTGAATCCGCCTTCGCCGTAGCGGGCGTAGTAGCGATAGAGATAATCCCATCGCATCTGGTCGATAACGATGCCTACAACGAGCTTAGGGCGTTGAGGCTGAGCCTGTGCAATGCCGCAGAAGCAGCAGAGCACGAAGATGAGTTTGATAATCTTATTCATAGTCAAAATGTCTTTTTTATACATAACCATTCAGTATTGTATATTGCTATTCGGTTGCAAAGATACAACTTATTTTGGTATTTAACGATAAAAAAGACGATTTTTACCCAAACTTCTCATGGCGTTCAATACTGCCAGTACCGTAACACCTACATCGGCAAAGACTGCCATCCACATGGTGCCGAGACCAATGGTGGCGAGAATCAGTACGGCAACCTTTACTCCGATGGCAAATATCACGTTCTCGTGAGCGATATGAATGGTTCTCCTGGCTATCTTTACGGCAAGGGCAATCTTTCTAGGGTCATCATCCATCAGTACTACATCGGCAGCTTCGATGGCTGCATCGCTACCCAGTCCACCCATGGCAATGCCCACATCGGCACGCTTCAATACAGGGGCATCGTTGATGCCATCGCCTACGTAAGCGAGCGTCTTGCCTGCTGGTTTTGTCTTCAGCAGTTGTTCTACATGCGAAACCTTGTCGGTTGGCAGCAGTTCTGCGCGGCACTCGTCCAGTCCCAGTTTGTGGGCAACATCTTCTCCCACTTCTCTGCGGTCGCCCGTCAGCATTACCGTTTTCTCTATTCCAAGTTCTTTCAGCTCTCTGATGGCATGGGCGCTTCCTCCCTTAAGGGTGTCGTTGATCACAATATGTCCCGCATACTTGCCATCAATGGCAACGTGGATGATGGTTCCCACCTGGTTGCAGTCGTGCCATTGGGCACCGATGCTTTCCATCATCTTCTTGTTGCCCACGCAAACCACCTTGCCGTTCACTTTTGCACGGATACCCTGTCCTGCAATCTCCTCTACATCGGTCACCTCGCAGCCATCTGTTGCTTCTTGCGGAAAGGCAGTACGCAGGGCTGCGCCGATAGGATGAGTGGTGAAATGCTCGGCATGAGCCGCCAAATGCAGCAGAATCTTCTCCTTGTCAGAATATTCGCCAATATGCACATTATCTGCATCGTGGGATGAATGGTCTAGGCAGAAATCATCAGCATGAACAGCTGCCACGGCAAACTCTCCGTGGGTCAGAGTTCCGGTTTTGTCGAACACAACGGTTCCCACCTTGGCTAAAGCATCCATATAGTTGCTGCCCTTGATGAGAATACCGTTCCGGGATGCTCCGCCGATGCCGCCAAAGAAGGTGAGGGGCACGCTGATGACCAGGGCGCAAGGACAGGAAACTACCAGGAATATCAAGGCGCGGTTGAGCCATAATGGGAAGTTCTCGCCAAAGGTTCCTGCACCTACGATTCCTGTAGCTGCCAGGAATGGAGGAATAACCGCCAGGGCAATGGCTGCGAAAACAACGATAGGAGTATAGACTCGGGCGAAACGGGTGATGAAAGCCTCGCTCTTCGACTTGTTCTTGTCTGCACTCTCTACCAGAGAGATAATCTTGGATACGGTACTTTCGCCAAAACTCTTGGTGGTGCGTACACGAACTACTCCTGAAAGGTTGATGCAACCGGACATGATAGTATCGCCTTCATTCAAATCCCGTGGCATACTCTCACCTGTCAGGGCAATGGTATTCAAGGCTGAGCTTCCCTCAACAACAATACCATCCAATGGAACTTTCTCTCCAGGACGGATTACGATAGTTTCTCCTATCTTGACGTCTTCCGGCGAAACCGACTCTACTTTTCCGTTTCTTTCAACATTCGCTACATCCGGTCGGATATTCATCAGATGCGAAATACTGTCGCGGCTCTTTCCTTCTGCATATCCTTCGAAGAGTTCGCCCACCTGATAGAAGAGCATCACAAAGACTGCTTCCGGGAATTCTGTCTCTGATCCAGGGAAGAATCCGATGCAAAGGGCTCCGATGGTAGCAATAGCCATCAGAAAGTTTTCGTTAAACATATCGCCCTTGGCAATACCTTCTGCAGCTTCGCCCAGCGTCTCGTGTCCTATCAATAAATAAGGAATGAGATAGACGAGGAGCAACTGCCAGGTAGCCAGACTGTATTCCTTTTCGATGAAAACAGCGATAATCAGGAGGATGATGGTTGCTCCTATCAGAAAGAGTTTGGATTTCAAACCGCCTTCTTCATGGTGATGATGGTGGTGGCAACCGCACCCCTGGTGCTCATGTTCTTCTGTGCCGCATGAGCATTCATGATGATGTTCGTGAGAATGTTCACAATGGCATTCATGATGATGTTCGTGAGAATGTTTCATTTCTTCCATAATTTTGCAATACTTTTAGTTCTATATAACCAGGAACATTCAGTTCCTTTTTCTATTTCGGTTGCAAAATTACGAAAAGGTTTCTGCAACTTGGTTGCAAATGCTCCAGTTGCCCTCTTTTTCTTGCCGGATAAGTTCTGTGCAAAAAGAAAAACAGCGGCCTACGATTGCTCGTAAGTCGCTGTAATAGAAGCGTGGACCAGCTAGGGCTTGAACCTAGGACCTCCAGATTATGAGTCTGTTGCTCTAACCAACTGAGCTACAAGTCCGTTGAATTTTTATTAAATTCGAGTGCAAAGATACTAGATTTTGGGCAAATAACCAAATAAAATCTTAAAAATTTTCTTAGAATCAGAAAAATAGCGTATCTTTGCACCAAATTATGTGCGCACACGTGCGTATGTACTTATGTAATCGTACAAAAAAGGAAAAGAATTTCTATTCAGAAATGGACATAGACAAAAATAAAAGAATCGGTCTTACCGATGAACAAGTTAAACAGAGTAGGGAACAGCATGGCAAAAACGTGCTCACCCCTCCTCAACGTACTTCATTATGGAAACTGTATTTGGATAAATATCGCGACCCGATTATCCAGATACTTCTTGTGGCGGCTTTCGTATCCCTCATCCTTGCTTTTATCGAAAAGAATTTCATGGAGACCATCGGTATCTTCGTGGCAGTTTTCCTTGCTACTACCGTTGGCTTCTACTTTGAGCGCGATGCAGCCAAGAAGTTTAATCTGCTTACGGCGCTCAGCGAAGAGCAGCCGGTTAAGGTGCGCCGCAATGGTAAGGTGATGGAGATTCCACGCCACGATGTGGTGGTGGGAGATGTAGTGCTCGTGGAAGTGGGCGACGAGGTGCCTGCCGATGGCGAACTCATCGTCTGCAACGACCTGCAGATTAATGAATCTACCCTTACGGGCGAACCCGTTACCGAGAAATCTCTGGAAGGCGGTGGCGATGGAGCCTATCCTCGCAACGTCATCCTCCGTTCTACCATGGTGATGAATGGCAGGGGTGAGTTCGTGGTTACTGCCGTGGGCGATGCTACCGAGATTGGTAAGGTGGCGAAAAAATCTACCGAACAGACTTCGGTGGAGACACCGCTTCACATGCAGCTCGACAAGTTGGCTAAGATGATTTCCAAGGTAGGCTCCGTGGTATCTGTGACAGCCTTCTTCATCTTCCTGATTCACGATATCCTCACCAATCCGGCATGGGGCGGCAAGGATTATTTCTATATGGCAGAAATCGTGCTGAAATACTTCATGATGGCTGTTACCCTGATTGTGATGGCGGTGCCGGAGGGATTGCCGATGGCGATTACCCTTTCTCTGGCGCTCAACATGCGAAGAATGCTGAAGTCGAACAATCTGGTGCGCAAGCTCCATGCCTGCGAAACCATGGGTGCGGTTACCGTAATCTGTACCGATAAGACCGGTACGCTTACCCAGAACAAGATGCAGGTGAGCGCCCTGGAACTCAAGCAGGGTGATGAGACGCTGCTCGATACTGCCATCGCCCTTAACTCTACAGCCGAGTTGAATGACGGCAAACCTATCGGAAACCCTACCGAGTCGGCTCTCCTGCTCTGGCTCGATGCCCAGGGCAAGGATTATGAAGAACTCCGCAAGCAGGTGAATGTGCTCAAGCAGTTGCCTTTCTCTACTGAGAGAAAGATGATGGCAACCTTGGCAGAAGTTGATGGCGAGGCCTATCTCTTCGTGAAGGGTGCGCCTGAAATCGTGATGAAGAAATGCATCATAGAAGATAGAATGCAGAGACAGTCAGCCGAAGAACTCGATGAGTGGCAGCATAAGGCTATGAGAACCCTGGCGTTCGCCTATAAGAAGATAGAAGCTTCTATCATGAGAACTTCCAGAACCTCTACTGCCGAAGTGGTAGCACTTCTCGATGCCAACGATCTTCAGTTGCAGGCCATTGCAGCCATTGCCGATCCTATCCGTCCGGATGTTCCTGCTGCCGTGCAGGAGTGCTGCCATGCGGGTATCGAGGTGAAGGTGGTTACGGGTGATACGGCAGCCACCGCCTTGGAGATAGGCAAGCAGATAGGTGTCTTCGAAGATGAACCTGAGAATATCGGAGCAGATGGCTCTCTGACCTCGCTCGACCAGCAGATGATTACGGGTGAACAGTGGGAGGCTCTTTCTGACGAAGAGGCTTACGAACGGGCAAAGGATATCCGTGTGATGAGCCGTGCCCGTCCTACCGATAAGCAGCGACTGGTGGCCATGCTCCAGAAGCGTGGCGAGGTGGTTGCCGTAACAGGCGACGGTACCAACGATGCTCCGGCGCTTCACTATGCTCACGTGGGCTTGTCGCTGGGTTCGGGAACTTCCGTAGCTAAGGAGGCTTCGGATATGACCCTGCTCGATGATTCCTTCAAGTCTATCGCCAACGCCGTGATGTGGGGACGCTCGCTCTATCGCAACCTGCAGCGCTTCCTCTTCTTCCAGTTGGTAGTAAACGTGGCAGCCCTCCTGCTGGTGCTTGGCGGCTCAGTCATCGGAACTGAAATGCCGTTGACGGTAACCCAGATTCTTTGGGTGAACCTTATCATGGATACCTTCGCAGCCTTGGCACTTGCCTCATTGCCTCCATCTCACGAGGTGATGAAGGATAAACCACGCAAGGCATCCGATTTCATCATCAACAAGAGCATCGGTTTCGGCATTCTGTTCTGCGGCATCGTCTTCTTCCTCGTTATGTTTGCCCTGCTGGTTTACTGTGAGCGCAGAGGCAAGGGTGGAGTAGATGTGCATGAACTGACCATGTTCTTCACCACCTTCGTGATGATTCAGTTCTGGAACCTCTTCAATGCCAAGGCGCTGATGAGCCATCATACTGCTTTCCGCCATTTCCTGAAGGATAAGGGAATGATTCTGGTGCTTGTACTGGTATTGGTGGGTCAGTGGATTATTGTAACCTTTGGTGGCGAAATGTTCCGCACCACACCATTGTCGCTCCACGAGTGGCTGCTCATCATCGGCTCAACCTCCGTTGTACTTTGGGCGGGCGAGCTGTGGAGAACTTTTAAGAGAATGATAGCAAAGAGAAGATAATCCATCGGAGTTCTTCTTCTGATATGAATGTTAAAGACAGTCCTTATGAATACAATACATTTTAATGATATCGTGCAGTTGCCGCCTTGTGTGGCAACCATCGGTTTCTTCGACGGGGTGCATCGGGGACATCAGTTCCTGATTCATCATCTCGTAGAGACGGCACGAAAGGATGGCTTGCAATCTACCGTCATCACCTTTGATGCGCATCCCCGCAAGGTGTTGCAGGCGGATTACCAGCCAGAGATGCTGAGTACGCTCGATTCCAAGCTGCTGCTGCTTTCGAAGACGGAAGTGGATAATGCTGTGGTGCTGCATTTCGACAAGGCGATGGCTGCCATGTCGGCAAGAGAGTTTATGCAGCAGGTGCTCCACGACCATCTCAACGTAAGGAAACTCTTCATCGGCTACGACCATCGCTTCGGTCACAACCGCGAGGAGACTTTCGAAGATTACGTGCGCTACGGCAAGGAGATGGGCATTGAGGTAATCAGGAACGAAGCCTTCCAGATAGATGGCATCAACATCTCTTCTTCCGTAATCCGCTCTTTCCTGAAAGAGGGAGAAGTGGAGATGGCAGCCCGGTGCCTCGGTTTCCCTTACACCCTCATCGGAAAGGTGGTGAACGGATATCACGAAGGCAGAAAGCTCGGCTTCCCTACAGCCAATCTCGACATCTCTCACTTCGGACAGCTGATTCCTGCCCCTGGTGTCTATGCCGTAAGGGTAAGACTGGAGAATACGGTGGTATGGAAACGGGGAATGATGAATGTGGGCAATCGCCCAACCTTCAATGGCAGACAACTGACGCTAGAGACGCACATCTTCAATTTCGACGGGGATATTTATGACCAGCTCTTGCTCGTAAGCTTCGTGAAGCGAATAAGGGGCGAACAGAAGTTTGACAGTCCCGAGGAGTTGGCGGCGCAGCTGAAAGAGGATGAGCAGACCGTGCTGGATCTCTTTGAAAAGGAAGCGGAATGATAGCGAGAATGCTATTAACTATAAACGATTAATTATAAACAGTAAAAGCAATGGCAAAGATTAATTTAAAGAGAGGTTTGACGGATATCGTCCTCTACCTGATTATATTTATAGTAGTACAGATTATCGTGATGTATGCTGGCGTAGGAATCTGGGCGGGCATTAAGGGCGAAGGTTACCAGGCAACGCTCCTGGCTATCAGTTCGGGCAGCAATCCTATCCTGACGGCGCTTACCTCAGCGTTCAGCAACGTTATCACCCTCGTCATCTTCCTGAAGACGAAGTGGACACCGCTGACCCGCGATTATCTGCTTTCCAAGCCTTGGGCAACGCTTCTCTGGGTGGCATTGTTCACCCTGGGAACCATCATTCCTCTGGAGTTCATATATGAGCAGATAGGCATCGAGATGGACGAAAATACCGAGCAGATATTCGCATCGCTCATGAAGGAGCCTTGGGGCTATGTGGCTATTGGCGTTCTGGCGCCTTTTGCTGAGGAGGTTGTGTTCCGTGGAGCCGTTCTCCGCACCCTGCTGGGTCTTATGAGCAAGAAGAACCATTGGGTAGCCATCATGATTTCGGCTGCCATCTTCGGTCTGGCTCACGCCAACGTAGCGCAGTTTGTCAATGCTCTCCTGCTGGGCTTACTCCTGGGTTGGATGTATTATCGCACCAAGAGTCTTGTTCCGGGCATCCTGCTCCACTGGGTGAATAATACGATGGCGTATGTCCTGTCCAATATCATGCCTCAGAGCGATGGCAAACTCATCGACCTCTTCCATGGCGATGAGAAGACCATGTATTATGCCGTAGGCTTCTCTCTCTGCATCATGATTCCAAGTTTCATACAGCTGATTATCAGATTAAAGAAGGTGAAGGCTTAAGAGATAAATAAACGAGTAAAAAGGTTACCTGGATGGGTAACCTTTTTTCAGATATATAACCGGATAGATAAGTAGATTTTATGAAGATTATAGAAAGCAGCATTATAGGAAAGAAGAGCCAGGAGGCTTGTGAGGATGGAATGGTAGTTACCGATGATTTCATCGCTGTGATTGATGGCAGTACGAGCAAGACGCCGAAGCATCTCAATCCTGATATGAAGAACGGAAGATATGCCATGATGCTTATCTCGGAGTATATCTGGGAGGAACTGAAGGCGGATGCCTCGGTAGATGATTTCTGTCAGGGCGTAACGGCGTATATATATAATAAGGTGTATGAAAAGCTTGGGGTGGAAGAGCGGTTGAAGGAGCATCCGGAAGAGCGGCTTACCGCCTCGGCTATCCTTTATAGCCGGACAAGGAATGAAGTATGGATGGTGGGCGATTGCCAGGCAATCATCGATGGAAAGCTTTATGAGAACGGCAAGCCTTATGAGCAGGAGATTGCCAGAAAGAGGGTAGAACTGATAGAGCAGGGCCTTTCGCCTGCTGAGGCTAGAAAGCAGATAGAGCCATTGCTTATCAAGGCGATGCTTTCGGGGCAGAACCAGATCTATACGGTTATTGATGGATTTCCTATCTATCGGGAGGGAGTGAAGGTTGTCTCTGTTTCAGATTCTAGTTCTGTTCAGGATTCTGTTCCAGCATCAGATTCAGTCCCTTGCTCTGACTCCGCTTCTGCATCAGATACAATTCCATCTTCTTCCTCCGAGATTGTATTGGCGAGCGATGGATATCCGTTCCTGAAGCCAACCTTGGCAGCGAGCGAGGCGGCATTGGCAGAGCAGATAGCCAACGACCCTCAGAACATCCGTTCCTTTATCGCCACCAAGGGCATCGTAGAGGGCAATAAGAGCTTTGATGATAGAACTTATATTCGATTTGTTTATTGCCAGTAAATAAAAAACCGCAGATTTATTTATTGGCAATAAACAAAAATGGCTGATTTCGCCAGAAAAAAATAACAAGTAATGGCAAGGATTTCTATCCGGCAAGCGATGTATTCCCAAAAAGAAAACGATGACTTCTGCACCGAGAAACGGTGAGTTCTGGAGGAGAAAACTATGTTAACAAAAGGGGCAAAGGGTTAACAGGTTAACAGTTAACAGCTGTTTTTTACATCCTCCCCCTCTCCCATACCTTATATTATATATAAATATATATACTTATTATTATATGTGAGTGGGGGGAAGTATACATTCTGGGCTGTTAACTGTTAACTCTGTTAACCCCCATCTGGAAAAATAACCTCTCAAACGCTCCTTCTTAAACAGGTTAAGTGTCTTATATTGAGGTAAGTAAGAGTCATCAATGATGACCGGAAGGAGGCTTAAATGAAGCTTCGCAGTAGCAATAAATTGAGCCACTTGTGTATCCTTTATCATACGCTTGCGTGCAAAATATATAAAATAAGTAAGGGCTGCCAGTACATC
>ULIQ01001774.1_pt1 | contig 15890 bp, 17 predicted proteins | sample 1950561 | NCBI WGS metagenome assembly ULIQ01 (sample SAMEA4835455, study PRJEB28245) | human gut metagenome | biome: gut microbiome; material: fecal sample | place: Denmark | collected 2008 | reverse complement strand
ATAATCCCGACCCAGAGATCCATTGAATCTCCGAGCCGGGAATAGCATAAATAGAGAGAATTAAATTTCCACTTCCGTTCCCCTCTTGTGCAGGATAACATCCAGGATAAGATGGAACACTATCCATACGGCGATGTCGATGCCCAGGATATACGTGATGTTTACGTGGCCGATCATCAGGAAGTTGAGCAGGATGAACATCAGCGAGAGAACGCAGATAGCCACCATTACCTGTCTCACCCTCAGTCCGCATCTCAGCAGCTTATGATGGATGTGGCTCTTGTCGGGCAAGAACGGATTCTTCCTTGTTCTCAGTCTGTGGCCCACCACTCTCACCACGTCGAGCAGCGGCACCAGCATCGTGGTAAAGGCAAACACCATGTTGTAGTCAGACACCACATGTGGGTTCACATCCACCGTGCTCAGGTGAATCATCAGGAAACTGATGATGTAGCCCAGCGACAGCGAACCCGAATCGCCCATAAAGAGCTTCCTGCCCCTCAAGGCATTTCCAAACACGTTGTAGAACCAGAAAGGGATAATCACGCCCAACGCCGCAATGCAGAGCAAGGCGAAGGAAAACAGATGCAGCCAGATGTGCAGACCCGCCAGTGCCACCAGCGAGATGGCACAGAGTCCGGAAGCCAGTCCGTCGATGCCGTCAATCAGGTTGATGGCATTGGTTACGTACACCACGATGAGCACGGTGAAAGGCATGCCCACCCATGGCGACAGCTGATAGATTCCGAAGAGTCCGTCGAGCGACTTGATCCATACGCCCGAAGCCACGAGCAGGCTTGCCGCCAATATCTGCACCAGGAACTTCTTCTTGTACCCCACTCCAATCAGGTCGTCGGCGAGTCCCACCAGGAACAGCATCATGCTACCCACCAGCAGTGCCAAAAACTCATAAGGCACCTCCCCGTGCAGCGACCCGCTGCTCAATCCCATCAGATGATATATCAGCACCAGGCCGCCCATGGTAATCAGCATCACAGGGAAGAACGAGAGTCCGCCCAGTCGTGGAATCGGCGCATGATGCACCTTTCTCTTGTCCGGCATATCAAAGAGTTTCTTCTTATGCGAGATAAGGAGGATGTTAGGCAACACGATATTGGCGATGACCATCGCCACGATAAAGGCACCAAGCAAATAAAAATGAATTGGCTGAATCATATATCTATACTATTATTTTTTAGCATTTACTTTTTAATATTTCACCTATTTTATATAGATAGCGTAATCCCAGCAGGAAGATGTTAGAATACACACCGTTCTTTTTGAGCGCTTTCAGGTGGTCACGCATGATGCGCTTATGGCTCTCTAATCCAGAGCTGGAAGCGCCACCGGTACGCATGGTTACAAAGTCCTTGTTGATATAGTGCGTTTTTATTTTATTTACGAAGATAAGTCTAAGCAGATTTTCAAAGTCGGCAGCCACCCGATAGTTTTCTGCATCAAAGGCACCGAACTTCTCATACACCTCCTTGCGGCAATAGAACGAAGGATGCGCAGGCATGAATCCCAGTCTCATCATCCACCTTCTGAAAGGCTTGGAGCTATAGTATCTTACGCATTTCTTCAAGTCCTCATCGTCCACATAGTGTATGTCGCCATACACGGCATCCACCTTTTCATTCTCCAGAGTCCATGCGATGCAAGCCAATGCATCATCCGAAGTATAGAAGTCGTCCGAGTTAAGAATACCGATTACATCCCCCGAAGCCATCCTAATGCCCTTGTTCATGGCATCATAGATTCCCTTATCGGGTTCACTGATATACCTCATTCTCCCCTCAAACAGAGGTTCCATATTCTTTACCACCTCCAGGGTATTATCTTTCGAAGCCCCATCCACAACCAGCAATTCATAGTCGTGATAGGTTTGTGCGAGCACACTCTTCAGCGTGTCCCCCACCGTCTTCCCGCTATTATACGTAGCGGTAATGATAGAGATTTTCATTATTTTTTGTGATTTAAACAAGAATAGTTATCTGATATGACTATTGAATGTTTCTTTCTCTCACCTTAATTGCAGGATTACCTTGGTACACTGCATATCCTTCTAGGTGATGACTAGCAACAGAACCAACAGCGAGCACTGCATGAGAGTGAATTGTCACATTAGGACAAACCACAGATTGAGCACCAACCCATGCTCCCTCCTCTATTATTATTTTGCCAACCATTAAATCAAATGTTGTTTTCTTATAGTTGTGATTGCCCGAGAGCAACATAGCACCTTGACTGATACATACATTATCACCGATAGAAACCTCCACAAGATTATCTATCCATACATTCTCCCCAATCCATACATAGTCTCCTATCTTCAAATTCCAAGGATACTTGATATTTACAGATGGCTTGATTACTACGCCTTTTCCTATTTTGGCACCAAACAAGCGCAAGACTTTGATTTTAATTCTAGAAAATGGAATAAAAGAATTATTCAAAATTGCAGAATTCGCAAAATACCATAATGTTCTTTTTATAACTGATGCTCCTGTATTATACCAAGCATTGTTATACAAAGACAAATCCACAGTATTTGTATTTTTATATAACATATTTTTCAAAATAAGACATTAGACACATTCTCTACGAATTAATTCGCTTTCCAAACCTTAACTAATTGACGCCAAACAACAGGCACTGCATACATATCGTTCACACGTTTCTTCGCTTTTTCTGCAAACCTGTTTTTTTGTTCAGTATCATTCATTAATATTTTTACAGCATCTCTTACTTTTGAAAAGCTTTTAGCTTCATAACAAATGCCACAAGCATCTTCCTCTATATTGAGCATTTCTGGGATTGCTCCCACATTTGAGGCTGCAATAGGACAGCCACAAGCCATCGCTTCTAAAATTACATTAGGGAATCCTTCTGTATAACTAGGGAACACAAATGCATCTGCAGCCATTAACTCTTTCAAGACATCATCGTGAGAAATTTCCCCAACAAAAGTTAACCATTCTGCATTGTCTCTTTTTTGAGCTAATACAAATAAGTCATTTTTAATTTCTGAAGAAATTTTTCCAACCAATCGAAGTTTGATACCTTCAACACCAACACATCCCTCTACAAGTTCATAAACTCCTTTTGTTTTCAGAGCATGTCCAACAAATAATAACTGTTTAGGAACCCTATGAATTGTTTCTTCAAATTCTTTAACTTTATCAATAATATCAAGCGACAATGGGTTAGGCACATAAACTATATTATCAAAACCTTTTTGGCATAAAACACGATATGTTTTTTTATCCATAGCAATGACCTTATCTGACATTTTGAGAACTTTCGACAAAAGTTTCCATTCCCAATTATTCTTTTTTACCAAATCAGGAACACGCCCGAAATGCAAATGAAGTACTTTCTTGATATTTTTATGAGAAGCTAACCGCAACAACAAAAAATCTTTCAACAAGCCTAATGAAGCACTCGTGCATAAATGCATAACATCAGGTTTATGATAATCCATTTTTATTCTTACTTCATTACATTTTTTAGAGATTTCTCTGAATCCAAAATAAAAGCGTTTAAATCCAAAATCATTGACTTCCATCACCTTTCGTTTACGATCAAACGAAATCGGTATAATTTCCAGAGTTTCGTCATTTGCAATTTGAGAATAATCCACAATAATCTTTCCCCAAATACCAATTCCACCAGAAATGACATTTTCACCATACAAATATGGTGAACAAAACAGCACTTTAGTTTTTTTCATAATCGCTCATTAATCGTTCATGCTCTTGTATTTGCTCTTCTGTAAAACGTTTCTTCAATAGTTTTGCCGGTACACCACCTATAATACTATAAGGAGGAAAAGACTTTGTCACTACAGCACCTGCTGCAACAATACTATCTTTTCCAATCGTTACACCTTTCAATATAGTTACATTTGCACCACACCACACACCATCTTCAATTACGATTGGCAAATCATTTTCCTGTCGTTTTTCATTGCAATCATAAATATGCATTCCTATAACATCAGTTCGATGATCACCTGTGATAAATGTACAACCAGGACCAAACAAACATTTTTTTCCTATAATCAAAGGTGCTTTGGTACAATAAATCGTAGTAGTAGAAGGAAGAATAGAATAATCATCAACAGATAGATTTTCAATACCCCTTATCAAAGAACTCATGGGACGCACTACAACATGCTTACCATGAAACTTCATTGCTGTAATCCATATAGGTGCCCAAAATTTATCCCAAAGATAATTAATGAGCATGCTTATTTTTACACCTCCATAAGCTAACTTATTAATACTTATCATTTCACATTAATAATTTTTATATACTTATCAACAAAATCATCACTATTAAATAAAGTCTCTGCGTTTTGTCTACTATTCATACAAAATAATCGATATTGTTCATCATTCAAAGCCAAAGCTTTAGAGAGTGATATAGCAATAGACTCTGGATGATGGGGATCGAAAAGGAAGCCATTAATGCCATCCTTCACATATATAGAATTGTCACATACATCACTACAGATAATTGGAAGGCCAGTAGAAATTGCTTCACAAATTACATTAGGGGTACCTTCAAAAAAAGAAGGAAGACAGAAATAATCAGCTTCAGCATATTTTTTTTCTATCACTTTTGTCTTTTTACACAATTCAATGTAATCCTGCAAATCATACTCCTCTATTTTAGAACGACATTGAGCTAAATAATCAGAATTTTTCTCCGAAATACCATACCAAGAAACTTTAAAGTTTATCCCCCTATTCTTTAGTAATTTCAATCCTTCAATTAACCCCAATGTGTTTTTTGATTCCCAAATTGATGCAACAATAACAATTAAAGGTACTCTATGTCTAACCCTCTTCACATAAGAAAATCTATCCAAATCTACGAAATTAGTAATTGTTTTGATTTTTACTTTCATCCAAGGATAATGCTGAATAAGGAATTTTTCTTGAGCATAACTATTTGGAACAATGGCATCAACCCATTTATAAAGAAAGAAACGTATGCGTTCATTCATACTAATTATTTGAGTTGTATTTCTTTCACTTGCAATAAGATGGAACTTACAACCAAGCATTTTAGCTGCACAAGCTACAAGAGAAGGGGTCTCTTGATAAGCTATGACCCAATTAGGATTCTCTTTCTTGAAGTATTTGCGTACTGCCCATATACGTTTTTGAAAGGTTACCGCATGAGGTATAATTTCATTCATTATTCCATTATCCTCAAGATATTGCTCATAAAAATCAATATCATAGTATGTACATACTTTAACTTCAAACCCTTTTTTTTTCAGAAGGACGGCAAGCCCTACTAGTTGGCGCTGGGCACCACCCGCCCCCAACGAATCAGTAAATAGTAATATTTTCATAGAATCAAGTTAAATCATTTAAAACATCCCATGGTTATATAAGATATATCATCAACTTACCTTATATAAGTATCTTACAGATAATCAATAATTAAAGAAAATAAATTATCATAGTATATATTTTTAGGTACTAGATTAAGACCTGCACCACTATAAAACCACCTTAAGAAAATATGGAACGACCATCCTCCCAATAAGATATAGAAAAACTTACTTTTTTGAGGATAAAAAACTTTATAAAACATAAATATAGACATAATTTGCACAGTGAAAAGATAACGTTGACCTATCACAGGCAATAATCTAATAAAGTTGGTCACAGAAAACAATAATATATAAAAAGGATATAATTTTCCAATATCATCACGGCACAATATCTCATTACTTTTTTTCATTAATATCAAAGGAATATAAAGATAAAGACCATAAATAATATATGAAAATAATTGAGAAACCCAGAAAAAACCTGAAGCACCTTTATTTTGAACAAACTTCGCATAAAAATCATCATTCAAATACATTTCAATCCAATTAGAAATAGCTGGTGGTAAAAACGAATAATTTATTCCATTAAACAAATCATAAGAGAGTAAAGAAAATGGAATAGATGCAAAAAATATAATATGTAGTGTTTTTATATGAGCCGATAACGGCAAACTAATTGCCAGGATATAAACAAATATCATCGGCCAAAAGCCAGAATGAATAAATGGTGTTAAAAGTATCGGTATTACATACAAATATCTATTGCGAGCCGATTGATCAAAATAATTAAGGAATCCCCACATCGTAATCCATACACCTGTAGTATATCTTGGATTCTGTACCGTTACAATATCACGAGGGATAACAAACAGTAGGATGATTATCAAAGACATGAATCCCCAAAGAGGAAACTCATTGTCTGTAACCATTTTCCTTACAGATAATAAGGAGAACAATAGATATGGAACACTTGCTATGGCAAAAAACAGATGATAATTATCAGAAAACTGTCGTGTAAATGCATTCAAGAATACAGAATACAGTTCTTTTTCCTTACCTTCGAAAGTAATATAAAGCCATAACTTATCATAGAAATCTGTCATCGTATATTTATACTTCAAAAACAAATCTCTAATTCCTATGTAGTCATCATAAGCAACCAATCCTTTTGGGTCCATGTGCCAGCAAAAGAGAATACCAAACAAGAAATATATCACAAAGGAGGATTTGCTTGTTGGTCTTAACAAAGAGCCTAGAAAGGCTGCAAATGGACATAAAACGAACAATACCAATTTTATAACCAGTTCTTTGGCATCATTTGGTTCCAATTGATACCATTTTAACGAGCTATCATTTGGTATATATTCCGAAAAATCAGTTTCATTATACATGTTTTTCTTCCATTATTTCTTGATATAATTGTTCCCAGTTCTCAACTATCTTGTCAGGCGAGAATTGTTTAACTTTCTCTATTGCATTGTTACTCCATAAATTCCATTGAGTAGAATCGTTCATTAATCTATTTAGCTTTTCAAAAAGCTCATAAGGCTTACAAGACTTAATTATCAAGCCACTAACTTCATCGTCAAATATATCTTTTATCGCCTCATAAGTGTTATAAACTATTGGTACACATCCATTGGCCATACCTTCTGTTATTGTCATACCCCATCCCTCATACCATGAAGTAACGCAAATTATTTTAGCTCTTTTATAGAAACTTTCAACATCACTATGATACCCAACAAAAGTCAAAGAATGAAGGTTCATTTTTTTACATTGCTTCTTAAGCATCTGCATATCCCTACCATCCCCAACAACCTCTGCTTTCCAATCAGGATGGTATTGTTCTACCATTTTCCAAGCCTTCATAAAGTCAGTAACATTCTTCATAGATTCAACTAAGCGACATACAATAATAACAAGATTTTCTTTATGATGCACAACTTCAACATTAGTCGAAAATGTATTGGGATTATTTACGTAGCAAATCTTTCGTTGATCTAAATCGGGCATAAATCTTAGCAATCTTGTTACGAAGCCACTCGACAACAAACATAATCTATCAGCAGAAGAAGTAGCCTTTTTATATAGTCTTTCATTTAACTGCTTTTGCCTCATTTGTCCCAAGTACGGACAAGCTAAAACTACATGTTTCCATATTTTTCTGCTCAACGTTTTTGCCTGATAACCCTTAAATACATTTCTAGTAAATTCATATGCTTCAAATGGCTGATTATGCTTCGTTATAATTTTAACATATCTATCAGGTAATTTACTCACTATATCTATCTCTAGAGGATCTAAATCTTGAGCTATAACCATATCAATCTTATTTTGCTCTAAGATTTCTGTTGTTTCAGTAACAACGAGTTCGAGTTCCATACCTGCATCAACATAGTATTGAGGAGCAACATAAGCATAGGTATCCTGATTCATACCTAAGCTCTCTAACAATCTGGCATTTCTAGACTTTTCTTCTTGTGTTACAAGTGCTATGAAGATAACTCGATGTCCACGGTTTTGCATTTCTTTGGCCAACACCTTAGTCACAATACCAACTCCACCAGTAAACTCATTAACAGGCCAATTCCACAAAAATGCTATATTCATGATAAACTTTGTTTTAGATAATTCCAAGATTCATTTCTTGCTTGATTCAATTTTTCATCTATCAATTGATAATCAATAGTATCCTCCCATACTCTGCTAGCCATCGCCTCCTCTGTGGTTCTAAACAATCGATGTTCTAATCCTAGATAATTCAGCATATCCATCATTCTAGAATTTCGTCCTTGCTTATTATCATTAATCAATATAAACTGACGATGATAGATAAGACTAAAGGCTAATCCATGAAAAGAGCCCGTTACAACCAAAGAAGCACCCCCAATTGCGCTCATCCATTGAGCTATAGAATTACGCTTCCATATTATAGGCAAAAAAGGAATAAAAGTATAAGGATTTGCATTTACATACTTCAGATTCAATTTTGTTGCCAATTCCTTGCAAAAAGAGACAGCAGAAGTATCACCTACCGACAAAGGATAAAAAACAAGATTTTTGGTTTCTTGAATAAAACCTGTTATTTCTTTATAATCCTGATGCAGGAATGTTGGGTCTAAAACTTGCTTAACATTTAGTTTGAACTTTTGGGATAATACATTTGCTCCTGTTATCTCTCTACAACTCAACGCTACAAACTTTTTGAATTGCTTAGAAGCCATTTCTGTATAAGATTGTGAAAAGTTCCATTCGCTTACACCAATACTAGACGCATACGATATTCTCTTCACATTCTCACCTCCAAAGTCTAATAGATAAGCAGCACTTCTATCACCAGTAATATCCTCGTTCCAAACTTGATCGCTACCCACCAAATAAACATCAGACTTAGGAGGATTATTTCTTAATTCAGCCACATTGTGGTAATGACAGGATATATTTTTTATATATTTCTTCCAAAACTTTTTAAAAGTTCTCTGTGCAGGTGTTATCGCATTTAAGAACCTTCCAACAATAGAACGTAAAGAATGATTAGATTCGAATAATCGAAAATCAATAACCTCTACATCATGTCCAAGCTTGCGTAAAGCTTTCACTGTGGCATATGTTTGCATTTCCGCTCCATAGTTACCACAGTGCCATATAGTCATCAATGATATTTTCATTATCTTGAATTAAAATTAGTTACTTATTTCGCAAAACTGCCAAAATGGGTTTAGCTAAAGGATATATCCATTTTACAATTTTTCGCTTAAACATAGCTTTGTAATAATTAATACCAACCTCACCATATTTCTTCCTAACATAAGCAAATCCTTTCGTCGCATAATCATATTCAAATTTTGCCCTCTGCTTATGCATTACTGAAGGCACACGCAAATGTAATTGAGAAGTCTGTTCTATTGGTACAGGCAGATATTCTAAGGTGTCTTTAGCTTTATCAAACCAAATTACACCCTTATCAGTATTAACTAAGAACAATGAGCACCCTTTGTTATCAACACCTAAATCAGCAGCACATGACTTTTCAACACCCCAAAAATCAGCTACAGTAATATCTGATGTTCTTCTATAATTAGTGAAAGGACACTGATAACAAGAATAGCGCAAATTCATAAGGGTGTAAAAATGGTAGTGGTAAACGTGGGTTGATCCATCTACATAGGTAAACGTTTCATCACCATAATGCCAACCACCATGTTTTTTATCCCTAAAATTAACAGCCGCTAATTGCTGGTTATTACTCTCCAAGTAATCTACATAGTCTCGCCAAACATGGGGAGCTGCAACACCATGACAAACAATATCCATCAAGAATAAACGCTCACGCAGCTTACTCTTTCCAAAAAAGGAAGAAACCCCAGATACCTGGCATGGAGTACCCGTAAACATAACCAACTTACCCTCATTCAAATCTTGCTTAATCTGTGGTATGATGCCAGTCATGTCACTTTGAACATACTTGCTACCTCTGAATTCATCACGTTCTTCAAAGGTTGAAGCCCGCTTATGAACCGGTCGGAAATGATCAGCATAACCCACACCATATACTACTCCACCTTGAGATAGAATATAATCAGACAAGACTACAAAGGCTGCACCTGATTGCGATTTTTCTACTTGCATTAAATTCTGATGCCTTCCTGCATACGACTTAATGGAGTCAAGTTTAAATGGTGTTTCATAATCTTTTTGAAAAGAACACACCTTCACGCATCTTCCACAATCAATACATAAGGAATCATCCACTTCTGGATACAAGAATCCCAGGGCATCTGGTTTCATTGTTATCGCTTGCCGTGGACATATACTTGCACAAGCAGTACAACCACAACATTCATCTTTATGTTTTTGAATTCTCATGAATTAATATTCATTATAATCAGTAATTCTGTCCTGACCATAAACTCTCATTATATTACGTGATAGAACCCGAATTGGCGACCCGCCATGAACACAATAAGATTCATATTTAGCACCTCTCGTTAGTACAGAACCCATTCCAAAGATACACCTCTCTGGTGTTGTAACAGAATGCATCACCTTACATTGAGAAGCAAACCAGTTATACTCACCAATTTTAATTGGTCCATAAGCTCGTTTGAACTTTTGTTTTTCCATATCATAAAGAGGATGAAAATTTGTATCCATAAACAAAACATCCCATCCAACCCTTGCATGAGCACCAAATTCAATTTGTTTAAACGAAATGATTTTCACTGATGTAGAAGCTACAAAATCTTCACCAAAAATAATAGAACTATCAGTACCTTGAACTATAAAAGAATTATTGTTAATATAGCACCTTCCTTTAAAAATAATTTTGCCCCCCCATTGTGTAATATGAATACCATTATTTGGATACATATGTCCACCAAAACCACCTAAATGAATCATTCCAGTTTTAACAAAAGGCGCATCAATAATAATTTTGCCTTTCATAGCATGGAGATGCGGTTTATTTATCCAAATTGGTAATTTGATGGCTTGTTTAAAAGGCAAGTATCTGAAATTGAAATATATACTTGGCAAGAATGCCCATTTCCACTCCCAAAAGATTTTAATATATGTAGGTAAATTCTTTAATGTCATTTTTTTCTATTTATTAAATAATTAATTTTTTGAAATACAAATTGACGTTCTCCCTGATTTAATCCAAAAGAACATGTAATAAGTAATATGATCACTTCTGATATAACTATATTTAAGAGAAATCGAACCAATCCATCTTCCAAAGAAAAAGATATTAATAACGCTGGCAAAATGCAGACAACAAATATCCCCATACAACGAAAAACAGTATTATTCAGAAATTTTACAACAGGGAAATTGGTTGTCTCTTTTAACATGAAAAGACGAAGCATTAAAGCTATAAGCGAAAAGAACCATAAAGTCATTTGAGTAAACTCAGGATTACCAGTGAAATACAAAACCAGCCACGCCACAGGAAAATTCAACAAGTTAGCCGATCCCACTAAAATCTGATATTTTTTAATCTTTCCTGTTGCCAACATCATTTTAATAAGTGGCTGAGAAAAAGAACAAAACAAACCATCCAACAATATAATCTGTATAAATGAAGCGGTATGCTCAGGAACTTCTTTTAACCATAAGCCTAAGATATATTCTGTCTCTGAAACAATAGGTATAACCAATGCCATCATTAACAAAAACCCCAAACGACTACTTCGAAATACTAAAGTATGAGCATCACTCAATTGATTGCCTGCAAAAGATTTAGTAATTTGCGGTTGTACAGCAGTAAAGAAATTATCAGAAAACTGACCTACTGCAGCTTGAACCTGAGATGCCAATCCACGGGCTGCATTTACAACAGGACCTAAATAAACATTGTATAATAAATTTATACCTTGACCTAACAGGACACCCGATATACAGCCAATAAAATTCCATCCTGCAAAACCAAACATTTCTTTGAATAAGCCTTTATCCGATACCCATTTAAAATGGCATTCCTCAAAATTACGTTTACAATATAGCGTATAAAGAATCCTAGTAGCCAATGCTATTAAGCTCATCAATAACGTATAGAAAATCAAATTATCTATAGGCGAAACCCAAATTAAAAAAGCTACTGATAGTTTTGCGCAGCCATCAAATATACCTATATAAGCAAAGGCACTCATTTTTTCATGAGCAATAATAGCAGCATTGTAAGGAGTACTCCAAAGATTAAAAACGAAAGTAAGTAATGTTAATTGTAATACACAATTAGCTGCAAAAATTCTATTGTCAGGTATTGTCATATGTGTATTCAAGAACCATACACCTACAATTTCAACCAATGCGACAACTATTAATGCTATTGTTATTTGGATAATCAATGCAGTACTGAAAACCTTGTTTAACTTCGTCTGATCACCTAGACCAAGTACAAACGTTAGAAAACGGCTAATTGCACCTGATATAGAATTAGAGACCATTGAAAATAAGGCTATAAACCCAGCAACCGCATTATATACTCCATAATCTTCAATACCAAGAGCTTGTAAAACAACTCTTGATGTATAAAGATTTACCAACATAAGAAATAACATTCTTATGTAAAGCATCAATGTATTTTTAGCTATTCTTTTATTTTTATCAACAATTGAAGTCATATAAAATAATCCCCTACATATAATGAGGGTGCACATTATTTAATTATACATGATTATTACTATAATTTAACTAGCTTACCTAATTTAATATTCCACTTATCAGGCTTCACTTTACAGAACCCTGCATTGTGAAAGAAAGTCAACTCGCCAAAATATACTTTATGGCTGATTACATAGAAATCAACTCGCAGGAAAGGAATATGTCTGGAAAGAACCTTTGCATATTCTCTCATTTCTTCAAATTCCTTTGGTTTGGCTGGAGGATTATCTGAGTTTGGATCTTTCATCCTCAAAGGTAATCTATTATAATTCATGTCAAAGAAATCGGTTGTAGCATGCTCAGCATTATCATGCGATACATACATCATAAAAGGTTCTCCATTAAAACAGAACCATTTATAATCTGTTAGTTCAGTTCCGCTCTCATCCACCATAAACTTCTCTGCCAGAATCTTTCTTGGAACATTCTTATAAGGCCACTCACGCCATCTCATAAAGTAATTTTCCTTTAAGCCTTTGCGCAGTTCTGCCTTAACCTTTTCTATGTCCAATTTACTTTTATCACGACAAATGCACATACCTGTACCACTATTATGATTGCACTTCAGTACAAACTGATTAGGCAGTGCATCGAAGTCTATGTCATCAGGATCATCCCATACACCCAGGGTAGGGATGATATGTTCCTCACCTATCAACTTGGCAACATACTCCTTAGCCTTTACCTTATCCACCATCACGGTATATTCCGGGTTGTGGTTATATAGCTTCAGCCACTGCAGCTTCTCATTGAAGGTGACTGGATTTTTAAGATTCAGTTTCTTTCCCATATTCAGCCAATACATCAGCTCCACATAGGGCTTATCGGGAAAGAGGGGCGACATCTTGCCCAGCAAGATGATGCCGATGAGTCGGGGATTAGTAAAAAGATACACCAGACCCTTTTTCAGTTTGGACAATTTACTCTTCTGTTGCATAATTCTTTTGTTTTATTTCTTGAGATAATAACAGGCATACCACTGGGCGAAGACTCTCAGACCCTCCCTAAGGGGCGTGCTGGGCTTATAGCCAAAGTCTTCTTGCAGGGGCGTGGTGTCGGCATAAGTTACGGGCACATCGCCTGGTTGCATCGCCACCAGTTCCTTATGCGCCTCGAAGTCATAATCCTTAGGCAATACACCTGCACGAATCAGCTCTTCCTGTAAAATCGTAACAAAATCTAAAAGATTTTCAGGATGGCTGTTACCTATATTATATACCTTGTATGGTGGAATAGGCAGACCATCCTCTCCGTTCTTTTTCTCCGGAGCATGCTGCATCACTCTTACGATACCCTCTACAATATCATCTATATAAGTGAAATCACGCTTGCAATTACCATAATTGAAAATCTTGATGGTTTCGCCTTTTACCAGTTTATTTGTAAAACCAAAGTATGCCATGTCAGGACGACCTGCAGGACCATATACTGTAAAGAAACGCAAACCAGTGCTTGGAATATTATAAAGCTTAGAGTATGCATGAGCCATCAGCTCATTGCTCTTCTTGGTGGCGGCATACAGACTTACAGGGTTATCTACCTTATCATCAGTAGAATAAGGAACCTTCTTGTTGCTTCCATAAACAGATGATGAAGAAGCATAAACCAGATGCTCTACCTCGTGATGGCGGGAAGCCTCCAGGATGTTATAGAATCCGATGAGATTGCTCTGGATATAAGCATCAGGATTCGTAATACTATAACGTACGCCTGCCTGAGCTGCAAGATTCACCACTACAGAAATCTTGTTTTTTGAGAAGATTTCCTCTACAGCTTCCTTGTTAGCAATGGAGTCATGAACGAAGGTCCAATCCTTACCTAAAGCTTCTATCTCCTTCAATCGCTCATACTTGATGTTCACATCATAATAATCCGTAATGCTATCAATACCGATTACCTTGATGTTCTTAGCATCATTAAAAAGGCGCTTTACAAGATTACTGCCGATGAATCCTGCAGCCCCCGTCACCAATATGGTTTTTCCTTTTAAATCTACGTTGTGTGGTAACATTATTTTATTCTTAATTCTTCTATATGTGGGTGTAGCAGGGACCTGCTGCACCTCCTTATTTCTTATTTCCCAAGAGCAGGAAGGCCAAGAGGCTGCTCTGCCTGAAGAACCAGGAGGCTGCCATGCTGGCTGTGGCAATGAGGGCCGTTAGGAAGAGGGCTATGATTGTTAACACGAATTGATTGTCGGCTATCAGGCTTACATTACCAGATATCCACTCCATCTTGCACGATTGTATCAGGAAATAGTGCAATACGTAAACATCCAGGCTGTATCTGCCCAAAGTCTCTAACCCATGCTTGCATCTATCCGCATAAGGGCTATATCTCACAAAGAGGCTGATGATGACATACACGCCAAAGAAGGCGGCAGCCATATCGATGAGCGCCTTGGCCCTCACAAACAGGGAGGATAAGGCCAAAGCAAAAAAGGCCACATAGCCGATGAGGGCAGCATCAAATCGCTTGCCATTCCATAGAAACACTTGGGTCAGATATCCCTCGCGCTGGATAATATGCCCCAGGAAAAAGAAGAAATAGTAATTATATAGCCAGTATACGCCCAAGAGGCTTGCTGCCTGCTCTGAGCAGCGGCCGACGATTCTGGGGATGATCATCATCAGGAGCATCCAAAGGATGTCTATACTATACCTTGCCCAGCCCTTCTTCCTGAATCGGCCACTACCTATATTATTATAGATATGTGTGATGAGATAGCACTGCCATAGGAAGAACAGATACCAATATCCCATCTTCGCTCCATTTAGGATAAATTCGCCCCCCCATATCCCAGCACAAGATAGGTGTAGAGCAAGCCCACCGTGGCAAAGGGCAGCAGGAGTTTCAGGCTCTGTGAGGCCAACTTGCTCGTGGCCTTCGCCCACCCCAGCACGGGCTTAAACATCAATCCCGACATGAGGGCAAACAGGGGCATGTGGAACGACGTTACCACATGATACACAAAGTTATCTTGCTGGCATTTCAAGCAAAACAAGATAACATGCCCGAAAACGACGCAGAGAATGGCAAAGCCCTTCATCTGATCGATGTAATTTAATCTTTGCATTTTTATTTAATTATCATTTAAAAAATATGTTTGCTATCTTCCCCACTCTAGCTTTCACTATCTTCCGAAGAGACCTATCAGATGCATATACAAGAAAGGTCAGAAACAGGGTGTTCAAAACTACGGAAGAGCTCAGCACCAACCAAGGGCTCTCCATCATATGCGTGAGTAATAGCGTCAATGCCAGAGAGCACAGGGCTATGAAAATCATCTTAAGGCAAATAACCACGAAAAGAAGAATCTGGATGGCAGACACCAGCCTTTTCACGATGATAAGTAACTAATCAAAATTAA
>ULIQ01001555.1_pt1 | contig 18620 bp, 17 predicted proteins | sample 1950561 | NCBI WGS metagenome assembly ULIQ01 (sample SAMEA4835455, study PRJEB28245) | human gut metagenome | biome: gut microbiome; material: fecal sample | place: Denmark | collected 2008 | reverse complement strand
AATGCCGATGTGGTTTCTGCCGGTTTTGTCGGAATATGGGATTTATCCTATATCGTTTTCAAAATACGGAACAGAATACAGAAACTATTTTACAAATTATAAAGGAGACATAACTTATGTTTGAAACAATTTTAAAGACGACAGACGTGTCTATAATACCGATGCCCCAGGCACTTATCTGTATGGGAACAGCACTTATACTTGGACTTATTATTTCTATATGCTACATGTGTACCCAGAAAAAAGGAAGTTATACAAAGGATTTTGCCATAGCACTTACAATTCTTCCCGCTGTTGTTGCAATCGTAATCATTCTTGTAGGAAGTAATGTTGCCAGGGCATTTTCTATTGCAGGGGCATTTGCACTTGTAAGATTCAGAAGTATTCCCGGCAATTCAAAAGATATTGCGGTAGTATTTCTTACTATGGCCATAGGACTTGCCACAGGACTTGGATACATAGCTTTCGGTGTGATGGGAACAGTACTTATCGTTCTGGTTATCGTGATTCTTTCGGTATCCGGTTTTGGGGAAAATAAGAGCGAAGAAAAATTATTAAGAATATTGATTCCTGAAAGCCTTAATTATAAAGATACTTTTAAAGATATTTTTGATAAATATCTGGATTATTACGAAATGAAGAATGTCAAAACAACCAATATGGGTTCAATGTTTGAACTGCAGTATCTTGTAACGGCAAAAAAAGATATGGATGAAAAAGCATTTATCGATGAAATCAGGTGCAGAAACGGCAATCTTAATATTTCTCTTGGGATGATGCCGGACAAACACGATACAATGTTGTAAAACTTTCTTGACATTAGCATAAAATAAATATAAATTAAATCTTACAGGTATAAGCCTGGAGGATTTAATTGTGGAGGATTCATTAAATGAGAACATATTATTGTAAAAAATGTGGAACAGCTAATGAAATTGAGGAGACTATGGAAAAGTTTTTCTGTGCAAACTGCGGAACAGAGAACAGTGTACCACAGAAAGTGTCATCAGATACTGCATCAAAGCCTGTAAGCGGTGATAAGCCGGCAGAAACTTCATCTTTTATTTATGGCAGTGTGGATATGGCAGCAAGCAAAGGACCGGATGAGAAAACCGAACAGAATACGGCCGAACCTGTGCAGCAACCTGTATATTCCTATGGAGAACAGAATATTGCATCGGGTTCATATACAGAACCTGTATCGTCAAAGCCTGTTAAAGTTAAGAAGAAAAAGACAGGACTTATTGTTACACTTGTTGTACTTGTGGCAATAATCGCAGCGGCAGTTGTTTTACTTATTACACCTGTTAAATCACCACTTCCTATTAAATTCAGATGTGATGACTGTAACAAGATAAAATACAGTGAAAAATATGAGGTAGAATACGAAGATACAGGAAAAGTTGAAGAACGCTATATCTGTAAGGACTGCTTTGAGGAAAACGGATACGAGGAACAGTAATGTTAGAACTAAAAGAAAATGTTCTTGATACGGATACATATCTATATCTTAGAAAAAAAGTAGGCTGGATAAAGCTTACGGATAAACAGGCAGAACAGGCTGTTAATAACAGCCTGTTTACTGTGTGTGCATACCTTGACGGTAAACCTGTGGGAATGGGCAGGGTAATAGGTGACGGAGCCGTAATATCCTACATCCAGGACCTCGTTGTTATACCTGAGGCACAGAAAAAAGGAATAGGAAGACTGATACTTTTAAGGTTGAAGAAATTTGTGGAAGAAATCACTGAGCCGGGAAGCCGGATGATGCTATGTCTCATGTGTGCCAAAGGCAGGGAAAAGTTCTATATAGACAACGGTTTTACCGCAAGACCTACGGACAAGCTGGGTCCTGGTATGATTATATATATCGATAAAGATAAAGATGGTGACAGGGAATCACAGACTACATAAGTGATTCCCATTTTTCATATAATTCGTTCTGCTTCTGTTCAAGTTCTGATTTACGGTTGCTTAATTCCGTAAGTTTATTTATGTCAGTGTATATTTCTTCTTTTGTCAGCATTGAATCAATTTCCGAAAGTTCTTCATCAATTTCCGAAATTTCTTTTTCGCATTTTTCAATTTCATTTTTGCGACGGCGTTCTTTTGCCTGTTCTTCTTTCTGAAGTATACGGTCCTCTTTGGAAACGGAGACGGTAACTGCAGCTTTGGAAGAAACAGAAGCGGGTGCCTGTACATTTTTTTCCAGATAATAGTCATAATTACCTATGTAATTGGTAATTGTGTTGTTTCTCAAATCCAATATTCTTGTGGCTACCGTGTTAATAAAATATCGGTCGTGGGATACAAAAAAACATGTTCCGGTGTATTTATTAAGTGCACTTTCAAGGATTTCCTTTGATGCCATATCAAGGTGATTTGTTGGCTCATCAAGGAGCAGAAAATTAGCATTGGAAAGCATTAGCTTTGCTAAGAGGACACGGCCTCTTTCTCCGCCGCTTAATTCACCGATACGCTTGAATACGTCATCATCGGTAAAAAGAAAGGCAGCCAGTACGTTCCGCACCTTAGTATTATTCATGTCAGGGTAAGTGTCCTGAATTTCATCAAAAATTGTTTTGTTCATATCAAGTACCTGATGTTCCTGGTCGTAATAACCGCAGGTAACATTGGCACCGAGACGGCAGGTTCCGGAATCTGCATCAATTATTCCGTTTATTATTTTTAGAATGGTTGTTTTGCCGGTACCATTGGCGCCAATCAGGGCAACACGCTCACCACGTTTGATCTCAAAACTGATGTCATCAAATAAGTGGTTACTGCCAAAACTTTTTGACAGGTGGGAAACCGTAAGAACATCATTACCGCTTACAACTGAAGGCTCTAAATCAATACGCATGCCGGAGGATTCCGCTAAAGGTTTGTCAATAACTTCCATTTTAGACAGAAGTTTTTCACGGCTTTCCGCACGCTTTATGGATTTTTCACGGTTAAACTGCTTTAACTTGTCAATAACTTGCTGCTGGTGTTTGATTTCACGCTGATTATTAAGGTAGGCTTTCATTTCAGCGTCCCTTAAAGCAGCTTTTTTAACAGAATAGTCGGAATATGAACCTGAAAAAACAGTGACACAGCCCCTGTCAATTTCAATTACTTTTGTAACAATTTTATCAAGAAAATAACGGTCGTGGGATACAATGATTACGCTTCCCTGGTAATTTTTAAGGTATGTTTCAAGCCAGCTTATCGATGGCAGGTCCAGGTGGTTCGTTGGCTCATCAAGAAGCAGTATGTCAGGCTTCGTTAAAAGAAGGCGGCATAGTGCAACACGGGTTTTCTGACCTCCTGAAAGGGAAGATATCTTTTTATCAAATTCATCCTCTGTAAAGCCGAGTCCTTTTATGACTCCTGCTATTTCACTTCTTACTGCGTATCCGTTCTGCTGCTCAAATTCGTGGTTTAATCTTGTATATTTTTCAAGCATTTCATTGAGAACATCGTCCTTGGCATTCTTCATATCTGTTTCCAGCTGCCTTATGGAAAGTTCTAACGACATTACGTCCTGTTTTACTGAAAGAACTTCTTCATAAATGGTGTTATTGCCGTCGATGCTCTGATGTTGGGCAAGATATCCCATTGTTTTGTCCTTACTGATTGTAACGGAACCGTCATCGGGAGCGAGCTCACCTATTATAATCTTTAAAAGGGTGGATTTACCTACGCCGTTGGCACCTACAATAGCTGCCTTTTCACCATCCTCAATGTGAAAGGACACGTTATTTAGAATCGTGTTATCTATAAAAGTTTTGCTTATGTTGCTGCAATTTAAAATCATTTCTATAACCTGCTTATTGTGTTTTTTACAAGAGTAACCATATTAAGTTCTGCTTTTTTTGCTATGGCTGTGACTTCACTATGGGATAATTCTGTGGAAGACAGACCGGCTGCCTTATTGGTTATTAAAGATATACCAAGTATTTTCATACCGCAATGCCTTGCCACAATTGCTTCGGGAACAGTTGACATACCGGCCGCATCTGCACCAAGAATGGCAATGCCTCTTATCTCGGCAGGAGTTTCATACTGGGGACCTCTGAAAAAACAGTAGACACCTTCATCTACGGGAATATTGTGTTCTTTTGCTGTCATTCTGGCAGCCTCAATGTATTCTTTTGTATATACTTCTGTCATATCTTTAAAACGCGGACCGAATTCATCAAGGTTAGGCCCACGGAGAGGAGACGGACACATATAGCTTAAATGATCTGTGATAAGCATTATTGAGCCGGGATTAAGACTTGACTTTATACCGCCTGCTGCATTGGTAACAATAAGTTTTTTGATACCAAGCTTCGCAAATACCCTTATAGGAAGAGTAACGGCGTCCATATCATGTCCCTCATAATAGTGGAATCTGCCACTCATAACGATTACTTTTTTATCTGAAATCATACCGCATACAAGCTCTCCGGCATGTCCCTTAACCGTTGAGGCGTGAAATCCCGGAATATCGCTGTATTTAATAACAACAGGGGATTGGACCTCGTCAGCTAAAGGGCCAAGACCTGAACCGAGTATTATAGCAATTTCCGGTGTAAATTTAATTGAATCTGCTATATATTCAGCAGCATTGTTGATAACATCAATAATATTTTCCATGTGTAATCCTCCGTCACAAAATAATATAAAGGAATTGCTCCATTGCTGCGCAATTATTGCAATTCCCGCCACCTCAAACTCCCATAAAATACTGTATGCACAGCATTTTATTCCGTTTTCGGTGCCTGTTGCGTCATAGGTCAGAATTACTCATTCGTGCAAGCACAATCGTAATTCTGACTTATGACGCTTATATCGTTAAATTATATCTTAGATAACAAAGGATTGCAAGAAACATAAAAACAGTGGTATAATTTATGAAAATATTTTTTGCGAGGTATAATGACGTGTTAAAATGTGAGAATCTCGTTAAGGTGTATTCCGGCTGCAGAGCCGTGGATGGACTTAACCTGGAACTTGATGCGGGAAGGATATATGCACTTCTCGGTCCGAACGGAAGCGGTAAGTCGACTTTTATGAAGATGGTGGTCGGACTTATTAAACCTACAGAGGGAAAAATTTATCTTGACGGGGAAGAAATCTCAGACAAGACAAGAGCTAGAATTACATACATGCCAACAGAAAATTATTTTTACAATTATATGAGAATTAAGGATATAGCATCCTTTTACAAAGACTTTTATAATGATTTTGACGAGGACAGGATGTATGGATTGCTTGACAGAATGGAATTACATTTTGATGGCAAGGTAAGAAATATGTCAACCGGTATGCTTGCAAAGCTTAAATTAGCGGTAGCAATGGCAAGAAATTCAAGAGTTATTCTTCTTGATGAACCATTGAACGGTATAGATATAATTGCAAGAGAACAGGTTATGAATACAATAACCGGATGTAACAACGAAGATAAAATAATTATTGTATCAAGCCATCTTGTTGATGAACTTGAGCATGCGGCAGGCGGAGCTGTTTTTATAAAAGACGGCAGAGTTGTTATGGCTGGCAATACGGAAGATATCAGAAGTTATAATGATAACAAATCCCTTGTTGACTTATATAAGGAAATTTATGGAGGTATGTATAATGGGCAAACTTATTAAATATGAATTCCGTAAGGATTCCGGCACATACCTTACATTGTTTGGTATTCTTGTGGTTACCGAGATATATTTTCTTATAAGCTTTTTACTTAAAAGCGATAATCATATGGTACTGGCACTTGTTCTGGCCGAACTTGGAGGGTCATTCGGTATTCTGGCACTTATGATCAGCGGAGCTGTGTCATATTCTAAGGAAATCAACTCAAAGTACAGTTATATGACTTTCATGACACCTAATTCAACATATAAGATTGTGGGAGCCAAATATCTGTCACTCCTTATTGTTACTGTGGCAGGCACATTGATATTCAGTCTTTTTCTCGGACTTAATATAAAGCTCATAACAGACAGATATAAGGAAATACATATAATTACCTCAGAACTTGATGAACTTGGGAGGACATTTGGATTTAATACGGGTTCATATATAGCTTCTTTTCTGGCAACACTTGTTACTATGATGATAAGTTTTTTATTCAGCGTGAGCTGTGCATATGTTGCCATAACTCTCAGTACAACTATTCTTGCGAACAGAAAAGGCAAAGCTTTTTTATCTATAGTATTCTTTTTTGTGATAGTTATATTGACATCGTTTATAGCAGGCAGGATTCCGGTAATTGATTACGGAGATACATTTTTACAATATCTTGCAGGTAATATTTATGTTTATTTATTCAGATTGTGCCTTATTGCAGGCAGTTATCTGTTTGTATCATATATGTTAAAAAAGAAAATAAGTTTATAGTCTGACAGTATGGAGGGATTGTATTGGAAGAAAACGAAATATCACTTGCTGTTATCAAAAGACTTCCAAGGTATTTCAGATATCTTGAAGAACTTATTGACAGTGGCGTGGAAAGAATTTCATCAGGCGAATTAAGCCGCAGGATGAATGTTACAGCTTCACAGATAAGACAGGATCTTAATAATTTTGGAGGCTTCGGGCAGCAGGGTTACGGTTATAATGTAAAATATCTTCACAGTGAGATTGCAAAGATTCTCGGAATTGATAAGATTCACAGCGTAATAATCGTAGGTGCCGGAAATCTTGGCAAAGCACTTGCCAATTATGCTAATTTTGAAAAAAGAGGTTTTGTCGTAAAAGCAATGTTTGATACCAACGAAGCTCTTATCGGTAAAGAATGCAGAGGCGCAGTAATCAGACCGATGAGTGAAATGGAAGCTTTTATTAAAGATAATAATATTGAAATCCTTGCACTGACTATTCCAAAAGGAAGTGCAACGGAGGTAGTCCAGACTGCGATTAAGGCAGGAATTAAAGGAATATGGAATTTTGCCCATATTGATTTAGAGGTGCCTGACAATGTGGTGGTTGAAAATGTACATTTGTCAGAGAGCCTTATGACACTTTCTTATAATATTACGAGGTTGCACTAGATAAATGTCAATAACGATAGAAGATGTAAAGAAAAATGTTGCATATAAACAATTGCCTATAGTTATTCTTGATGAACGGTGGCACAGGCTTTTTCCTGAAAAAGATAAGTCGCCTGAAGTAAAAAGACTTGAAAAAAATCTTGGCACCCTGCTAAAAAGGCAGGGACAGATAACCAATGATTTAAAGGCTTTAAGAAAAATTAAAAGCGACATTATGAAGGAAATAATTGATAATTCCGCGGATACAGGAGATACTGATGCCAAACGGAACAAAATAATGGCGCGTGACCAGAAACTTGTTCTGGAAGCCAAAGAAAAGATAGAAAAGCTTGAACAGGAAGAAATTGAAATTCCGGGCAGGATAAGGGACGCAAATATTGAGCTTGTAATTCAGGGAATAGATGAATGTTACAGGCGTATACACAATAATTATGACGATATCCAGCTCTTAGGAAAATGGATAAATGAGATGAGAGTCGAGCTTAAGAAAAAGGTTCTTATAAAACAGGATAAAGAACTGAAGAACACAGAAATTTATTCATATATGCACGACCTTTTAGGTCCTGATATGATAGAAATATTTGATAATAAAAAGGGATAATTATGAAGTATGCATTGACAGGCAGAATGTCAAAAGAAGTTGATAGATTTACAATTGATAAGATGGGTGTTCCGTCTTTAGTTCTTATGGAAAGAGCGGCAGTCAGTACAGCTATGAAGGTTGCAGAGATTGTTGCTCTTTTCAGACGTAATGTAAGAATATTGGCGGTATGCGGTAAAGGCAATAACGGAGCTGATGCAGTAGCCGCAGCAAGGATATTGTCATGGCAGGGCGTGGCTGTTGATATTGCCGTAATAGACGATGACAGAAAGGAAACGGAAGAATTTGCCACACAAATGACGATTGCCGGGAACAGCGGTCTCAACTTTGTGAACGTTTCTGCCATACCGGAATATGATATAATAATAGATGGTATTTTTGGAACAGGGCTTTCAAGGAATGTCGAAGGAATATATGCTGATGTGATAGATCTGATTAACTGTTCCAATAATGTTGTGGTAAGTGTTGACATTCCGTCCGGCATAGATTCCGAAACGGGAGCGGTTCTTTCTAAAGCCGTTAAAGCCGATGCCACAGTGACTTTTGGTTATAATAAGGTCGGTAATATGATATATCCCGGCAAAGAGTTAAGCGGGGAAGTCACGGTAGCAGACATAGGTTTCTGCCCGGAAGCAATCAAAACACTTAATCCATGTATGTATTTTACAGAAGATGATTTAAGAAAAATACCTGACAGAAAAGCATATTCCAATAAAGGAACCTACGGTAAAATTCTTGTCATTGCAGGAAGCCGTGATATGAGCGGAGCCGCATATTTAAGCGGAGCTTCAGCTTATAGGACAGGTGCGGGACTTGTGGAGATTCTTACCTATGAAAGCAATACGGATATAATTAAAAAACTGCTTCCGGAAGCAATTGTAACGGGTTATAACGAAGATAATTATTGCTGCATGCTTGAAAAAAGTTTAAATAAAGCCACATGCGTTATTCTTGGTCCCGGACTTTCAAAAGATATAACAGCACATAATATAACGGAAGAGGTCCTTAAACGCTGCGAAGTCCCACTTATTATAGATGCGGATGCGTTAAATATTATTGCCGAAGATATATCATTATTGAAAAGTTATTCCCATGTTGCTATAATTACACCACATATCGGTGAATTTATGAGACTTACGGGGCTTACCAAAGAAGAACTTCTAAAGGACAGTGTTGCAGCTGCAAAAAGTTTTGCACAAGAATTTAACGTCATTCTTGTTATGAAGAACGCAGTCACTGTTGTCGCAGAGCCTTGTGAAAATGGCAGGGCATATATAAATTCCTCAGGAACAGGAGCAATGTCTAAAGCAGGCATGGGCGATGTACTGACCGGTGTTATTGCGGGAATGCTCTCTCTTAGGATAGAACCATTTTCAGCAGCCTGTATGGGTGTATATTTACACGGAATTGCCGGTGAGATAGCGGAAGAAGAACAGGGTTCACATTCTGTTATGGCAGGAGACGTTGTAAATATACTGGGAAAGGCAGTTAATAAATAGTAAAGGAAAATTGAAATGAAAGAATTTACAAGGACATATTCGGTTATTCATCTTGATTCGATATACAAAAATATAGAAGAAGCAAAAAAAAGAGTCGGTAATGACACCAAAATAATGGCAATTGTAAAAGCTAATGCTTACGGACATGGTGCTGTGGAAGTAGCAGGAGCAATCAAAGATAAAGTATACGGATTTGCCGTTGCAACCGTAAGGGAAGCTCTTACATTAAGGGAAAGCGGCGTTGACAATCCGATACTTGTACTTGGATATGTATGCAAAGCAGAATATGAATCTGTCATAAGAAATAATATTATTTTTGCCATGCTTACAAAGGATATGGCAAAAGATATATCAGAATGTGCCGTAAGGATAGGAATTACAGCGAAGTGCCATATTAAGATTAATACCGGAATGAACAGAATCGGTTTTCCTGTAAATGAAGAAGCTATAGATGATATAGCAGAACTTACAGGTTATGAAGGACTTGACTGCGAAGGAATTTTCATGCATTTTGCAACGGCGGACAGCGCGGATAAAAGTTATGCAAAGCATCAGTTTGAATTGTTTATGGATGTTATCTCAAAACTTGAAAAAAGAGGCATCCAATTCAAAATACGACATTGTGCCAACAGTGCGGCAATAATTGATCTGCCGGAATATAAGCTTGACATGGTAAGGGAAGGTATTATTTTATACGGACTTAAGCCAAGTGACGAAGTGGATGCATCAATGAAATATTACCCTGCGCTTGAACTTAAGACCCATGTTATTTTTGTAAAAGAACTGGGTGCCGGTGAAAGCATAAGCTATGGAAGAACTTTTGTGACAGACAGACCGATGAGGATTGCAACTGTTGCGATTGGATATGCCGACGGCTATCCAAGGTCGCTTTCTAATAAAGGATATGTACTTATCCATGGAAAAAAGGCAAAGGTTGTCGGCAGGGTATGTATGGATCAGATGATGATTGATGTAACCGATATACCGGATGTTAATGTTGAAGATGTGGTAACGGTTGTCGGAAAAGACGGCAGCGAAGAGATTACATTTGAAGAAGTAGGAGAACTTTCAGGAAGATTTAATTATGAATTTGTATGTGATATTTCTGAAAGAGTAGAGAGAAAATACGTTTAGTATTGAATAAACACACATGATACTGGAGATAATGCTTATATCATAAACGAAAGGTCGTGTGTTACTTGAATATTAAAAGGGGAGACATTTTTTATGCTGACCTAAGACCTGTGGTTGGTTCTGAACAGGGTGGTGTAAGACCCGTACTTATTGTCCAGAATGACACAGGGAACAGGCACAGTCCCACTGTGATAATAGCAGCAATTACCTCACGAATGAAACATAAACTTCCGACGCATGTTGAAATTGATTCAAAAAGGTATGATATGATTAAAGATTCCGTTATTTTACTCGAACAGTTACGAACTATAGATAAGGCAAGACTTAAGGATAAAGTATGCCATCTTGATAATGAAATAATAACAAAAGTTAATGAGGCGCTTATAACAAGCCTTGAGATACAAAATACATAAGAAGGAGATTTGTTATGGTCTATGGCCATTTTGGTATTGGAATAGTTTTATTTGTTTTTTTTCTGACAATTGATGTTATTCTGTATGCATTTAACGCAGCAATACGGACGCTAAGCCCCAACGATATAGCCGAAAGCAAGGAAGGCAAGGCGAAATACAGGGAGATGATTTCTAAGATTCTTGAATCTCCGTCACGATTTAATGATACAGTGAACATAATTGTGTATATTACCAACATCATTGCCGGAAGTTACATATTGGGTTCCCTGGCAAGAAGAGTTATTCAGTCTGTCAACGGAGACAAAACGTGGGTATATATTGTACTTGCAGCTGCCATGATACTTGTTTTTATAATATTTGGAGTTATAATTCCCGAAAAGTGTGGAAGACGCAAACCTGTAAGGACAGCAATCAGACTTGTAAAGTACGTGCGTTTTCTTATGATTGTGCTTTCACCGGTTGTTTTTGTTACAACCATGATTGCAAAAGGAATCTTAAGAATTTTTGGCATTAAAAATCCTGATGCTGAGGAAAATGTTACAGAGGAAGAAATCATTACAATGGTTAATGAAGGTCAGGAGCAGGGCGTTTTGGAGGCCGGAGAGGCTGAAATGATTACCAATATTTTTGAACTTGGAGATAAACATGCCGGTGATATAATGACACACAGAAGCAATATAGAAGCGGTGGAAAGTACCATTACACTTGACAATTTTATCCAGAACCATATAGAAGGTAAATATTCAAGGTTCCCCGTTTATGAAGGTGATATTGATAATATTGTAGGAACAATACATATAAGGGACGCACTTATTTTTTACAGAAATATTCCTAACCGTAAGAAACTGCTTAAGGATATAAAAGGTCTTTTAAGAAAACCTTATATGGTTCCGGAAACAATGGACATAGACGATATGCTTAAGGATATGCAGGAGAAAAAAATCCACATGGGTATTGTCGTGGATGAGTATGGACAGACAGCGGGAATTGTATCAATGGAGGATATTATAGAAGAAATAGTAGGCAATATCCTTGATGAATATGACGATGAGGAAGAAGTGGTTGAATATGCGGGAGACGATACTTACGTGGTGGATGGTCTCACAGCGATAGAAGATATTAACAGTCTGTTGGGAATTAAAATTGAAAGCGATGGTTTTGAGACACTTAATGGATTTTTAATATCAAAACTTGGCAGAATCGCATCTGAAAATGAGACAGAGGTTATTGAAGCATATGGATTCAGCTTTAAAATACTGGAAGTTACAGGTAATGTAATCAGAAAAGTAGAAATAACAAAAATAGATAAAAAGGAAGGTATTGACGATGAGCAATTACAAAATTGAAACAAAGTGTATACAGAGCGGATACACACCAAAGAAAGGGGAACCAAGAGTTTTACCTATTTATCAGAGCACAACATTTAAGTATGACACAAGTGACCAGATGGGCAGGTTGTTTGACCTTGAAGATTCGGGATATTTCTACACAAGGCTTCAGAATCCTACCAATGATGCGGTTGCCGCTAAGATATGTGATCTTGAGGGCGGTGTAGGCGCGATGCTTACTTCTTCAGGACAGGCAGCTAACTTTTATGCCATGTTTAATATATGTGAAGCAGGTGGACATATTGTAGCTTCTTCCGCAATTTACGGAGGAACATATAACCTTCTTGGAACAACAATGAAGAAACTTGGAATTGATTGTACTTTTGTATCACCTGAGGCCGATGAGGCAGAGTTACAGGCGGCTATAAGACCTAATACAAAACTTATCTTTGGTGAGACAATTTCTAATCCTACACTTGAAGTTCTTGATATTGAGCTTTTTGCAAGGGTTGCACATAAAAATGGGATACCTCTTGTTGTAGACAATACTTTTGCGACACCTATTAACTGCAGACCATTTGAATTTGGTGCAGATATAGTTGTCCATTCCACAACAAAATATATGGATGGACACGCAACACAGGTAGGCGGATGCATCGTTGACAGCGGTAACTTTGACTGGATGGCACATAAAGATAAATTCCCGGGACTTACAACAAAAGATGAGTCATATCATGGAATTATTTATGCCGAGAAGTTTGGAAAAATGGCTTACATAACAAAATGTACAACACAGCTTATGAGGGATTTAGGATCTATACCTTCTCCAAATAACTGTTTTTTACTTAACCTCGGACTTGAAACCCTTCACCTTCGTATGCCACGTCATTGTGCCAATGCGCTTGCGGTTGCAAAATATCTTAAAAATAATGAAAAAGTGGAATGGGTTAATTACCCTGACCTTGAAGGGGACAAATATCATGACCGTCAGTTAAAATACCTGCCAAACGGAAGCTGTGGTGTTGTAACCTTCGGACTTAAGGGCGGAAGGGACGTTGCCATAAAATTTATGGATAATCTTAAACTTGCGGCAATCGTTACGCATGTTGCGGACAGCAGAACTTCTGTTTTACATCCTGCAAGCCATACACACAGACAGCTTACGGATGAACAGCTTAAGGCAGCAGGCGTTAATCCTGACTTGATCAGATTCTCCGTTGGTACAGAAAATGTTGAGGATATCATTGCAGATATAGAACAGGCTTTAAAAGCTGCAACGGTATAATGTGAATAAATATGCCATCTTCGGTAATAATATTGCCGGAGGTGGCATTTATGTTTGAAACAGTGTATATTCTGGGAGAAATTGAAGGACATGACGGAGGCGGTTCTGATAAAAACACAAAATATGATGAAATAATTCCAAGGCTTGTGTCCATAGAAAATAATGATGATGTTGATGGTGTTTTATTTGTTATTAACACTATGGGAGGGGATGTTTCAGCGGGGCTTGCCATTGCGGAAATGATAGCTGGGCTTAGTAAGCCTACGGTGTCCCTTGTAATAGGGGAAAGCCATTCCATAGGAGTACCCATAGCGGTGGCTGCGAATTACTCATTTATAGTGAAAAGTGCAACCGTTGTTATCCATCCTGTAAGAATGACGGGAACAATATTAGGAACCAGACAGACCTATAGGCAGTTCAGATCCATACAGGACAGAATAGTGCGTTTCATATCGGAGCACAGCAGATGCAGCGAAGAAAGTATAGAAAAAATGATGATGGATACTTCGATGATGTCCAGTGATTTAGGCACTATTCTTGTTGGGGAAGAAGCAGTGGAAGCCGGACTTATTGATGAAAACGGCAGTATTGACAAAGCGTGGAATAAATTGAAATTCATTTGTCAAAATAAAGGTGAAATGGTATAATTAGGAGAATGTCTTTATAGGAGGAATGAACTTTGAATATACTGAAGTCAATTTTATTGGGATTGGTTCAGGGGCTTACGGAATTTTTACCCGTGAGCAGTTCCGGACATCTGGCTATTTTTGGTAAGATTCTTGGTACAAATCTTGATTCGGAAATATATTTTAATGTATTGCTTCATCTTGGAACACTGATTGCAATCATAATTGTATTCCATGAGGATATATGGCATATGATTCAGGAGTTTTTTCAGATGCTTCTTATTATCTTTGCTAATTTTATAGTTTTTATAAAAAGACGGCGTGGGGATACGAAGTATACATATTTTAAGGTGGTTAATTCCAATTATAAAAAACTTGTGTTAATGATTATAATTTCAACTATTCCCACAGGACTTATAGGACTTCTCGGCAGGAATTTTACCGAGCTTGCAACAAATACCCTGTGGTTTGTGGGAATATGTCTTATGATTACATCCGGAATTCTTATGCTTGCAGACAAGAAGAGCGATAATACCATGAAAATTAACAAGGCAAAATATTCGGATGCTTATTTTATCGGTGTCGCACAGGGTGTTGCAACACTGCCGGGAATTTCAAGATCCGGTGCAACAATAGCAACAGGAATGATGCTTGGCTTTAATAAACAGTTGGCGATTAAATACTCATTCCTTATGTCCATACCGGCTGTACTTGGAGCTGTTATAGTGGAACTTGCCGGCAACAGGAATGTTGTATTCGGTTCTGCTGATTTACCGGGATATGTTCTTGGAACAATTACAGCGGCAGTAAGCGGATATTTTGCTATTAAATTTATGCTAAGACTTATAAAAAATAAGAGTTACAAGGGATTCTCAATCTACTGCATCATTGCCGGTGTGGCAGGAATAATCCTTTCATTTATAAAATAACAGGAGGCTGAACTTTTTTATGGCTACAGGCAGTAAAAACGGACAGACGAAAAAGAAGCCGGCAGGCAGAAAAAAGCCCGCTGCAAAAAAATATAATAATAAACTTATTACAGAAGCGGTTTTATTAATATTGATGGCACTCTGCGTTATATTTTTTCTTGCCAATTTCGGCGTAGGAGGAATTGTAGGTAAAGGTATAAGCGCATTTTTCTTCGGGCTATTCGGAATACTTGCATATATTTTCCCGATTCTTCTGTTTGCTGCGGTAATTTTTGCAATGTCCAATAAGAATAGTTCAATTGCCAGAGTCAAACTTATTGCAGTATTGTTTGAACTGATTTTTTTATGTACTCTGATACAGCTGATTTCCGGAAGCCACAGCGGAGAATGGAATGTCGGTGATTTTTACATAAATTCCAGCATGCATAAGAACGGCGGTGGTTTTTTTGGCGGCATGTTTTGTCTGCTTTTTAGTAAACTGTTTGGTAATGCAGGTGCATATATTTTTACGGTTGTACTAATAATTATAGCAGCGGTTATCATAACGGAACATTCGTTTATCGGCGGTGTTAAAAAGAATAGTAAAAAAGTATACAACGCCGCAAAACGTGATATGGAAGCGTACAAAGCGGATGTTGCAGTTAAGCGTAAAGAAAAAGAACGAATGGAAGAACTTAGGGCAAGTGAGAAGATGCCTCCTAAGAAAAAACGTTCTTCCGTGAAAGTTGAAGGAATAACAACGGATACGTGCATGGAAAAGGCGGATGCAGAGACTACAGGGGAAGATGTATATTCATATGAAAAGGCAGCGGATATAAAGCCTTTTGATGAAAATGAGTATGCCAATGTTGTTGATGCAACAGATTATGCAATGAGACATTTCCAGGATGAACAGAGTATTCCTTTTGAACCGGCTTATGAGGATGTTAAAGAGATACTTCCTCCTTCCGGAACTGTGGAAACTGCCGCTGCCAATACAGCAATAGTTAATGAAGAACCACAGAGGGCAGAAGAAGATTACATTGATATGGAGCTGGTAAAGAACGAACTTGAGAAAGAACAGCTTCTAAAGCCTGATAAGGAAAAAAACGTTAAACCGGAGCCCGTTCACGGTAATGTGACGGAGCAGGCACAGGCATTACCGGTAAAACCATCACATACAGCTAAAAACAACAAATACAAACTTCCTCCTGTAAGCCTTTTAAAGAGAAGCAGCGGAAATTCCAAAGGGAATGACGGCAAGGACGAACTCAGGGCAACAGCAGGCAAATTACAGCAGACACTTGCTACATTTGGTGTTAACGTTACAATAACGGATGTAAGCCGGGGACCTGCAGTTACAAGATATGAATTGCAGCCTGAACAGGGCGTTAAGGTAAGCAAAATAGTTTCCCTTGCGGATGATATAAAGCTCAATCTTGCAGCGGCGGACATAAGAATTGAAGCACCAATTCCCGGAAAGGCTGCTGTCGGAATTGAAGTACCTAATAAAGAAAATTCCGGCGTAATGCTTGGAGACCTTATTGCCAGCAAAGAATTCAGGGATGCCAAGTCTAAAATTGCTTTTGCGGCAGGTAAAGACATCGCAGGCCAGATAGTAATGGCAGATATTGCTAAGATGCCCCACCTTCTTATTGCGGGTGCAACGGGTTCAGGTAAATCGGTATGTATTAATACTATTATTATGAGTATTCTTTTTAAGGCAAGACCTGAAGAGGTAAAGCTTATAATGGTTGACCCTAAGGTTGTGGAGCTTAGCGTATATAACGGAATACCCCACCTCCTTACACCTGTTGTAACGGACCCTAAAAAAGCAGCCGCGGCACTTAACTGGGCTGTGGCGGAAATGATGAAAAGATATCAGCTTTTTGCAACTTACGGCGTAAGGGATATGAAGGGCTTTAATGAAAAGATATCGGGAATGGAACCTGAGGAAGGCAAAGAGCTTCCTGAGGTTATGGCACAGATTGTTATAATCATTGATGAGCTTGCAGACCTTATGATGGTTGCATCAGGAGATGTAGAGGATGCCATAGTAAGACTTGCACAGCTTGCCAGAGCGGCAGGTATCCACCTTATTATTGCTACCCAGAGACCAAGTGTTAATGTCATAACAGGTCTTATCAAAGCCAATGTTCCTTCAAGAATTGCCTTTTCGGTATCATCCGGTGTAGACTCAAGAACAATACTTGATATGGTAGGAGCAGAAAAACTTCTCGGTAAGGGTGATATGCTATTTTATCCACAGGGCTATCAGAAACCGGCGAGAGTACAGGGCGCATTCGTATCTGACGAAGAGGTATCGGCGGTTGTTGATTTTATTAAGGAAAATAGCAATGAGACCGGATACAGTGAAGAAATAGAAAATCACCTGAGTAATCCTGAATTTGAAGAAAGTCAGGCTTTTTCCGGTGACAGGGACCAGTATTTTGCCGATGCGGGCAGATTTATCATAGAAAAAGAACGTGCATCGATAGGAATGCTGCAAAGGGTATTTAAAATCGGTTTTAACAGGGCTGCAAGAATTATGGATCAGCTTGGGGAAGCCGGTGTGGTAGGACCTGAAGAGGGTACCAAGCCACGTAAAGTTATGATGACAATGGAAGAATTTGAAGAATTTCTTAAGAATAACTAACATTATGGAGGAAAAGGAATGTTTAAATCAGATATAGAAATAGCACAGGAAGCAAAGATGTCACATATACGTGATATTGCAGGCAGATTTGGTATAGCAGAGGACGAACTTGAATTTTACGGAAAGTACAAAGCAAAATTAACCGATGAACTTGAAAAAAGAGTAGCAGGCAATAAAGACGGCAAACTTATTCTTGTAACTGCGATCAATCCAACTCCGGCCGGAGAGGGTAAGACAACAATCAGTATCGGTCTTACGGAAGCACTTAACAAGCTTGGCAAAAAGACAATGGCGGCACTTCGTGAACCATCCCTCGGACCATGTTTTGGTATTAAAGGCGGTGCCGCAGGTGGAGGATATTCCCAGGTAGTACCTATGGAAGATCTTAATCTTCATTTTACAGGTGACTTTCACGCAATAACAAGTGCCAATAACCTTCTTGCAGCGCTTCTTGACAACCACATCCAGCAGGGCAATGAACTTCAGATAGATACAAGACAGGTTGTATGGAAAAGATGTCTTGATATGAATGACAGAGTTCTCAGGAATATCGTAATCGGACTTGGTGCAAAGGCTGACGGAGTGGTAAGGGAAGACCATTTTGTAATAACAGTTGCCTCTGAAATTATGGCAATTCTCTGTCTTGCAACAGATATGGCTGATTTAAAGAAAAGACTTTCGGAAATAATTGTTGCATATAATTATGCAGGAGAACCTGTGACAGCAGGTGATTTACATGCCACAGGCGCGATGGCAGCACTTTTAAAAGATGCAATTAAGCCTAATATAATACAGACACTGGAGGGAAATCCTGCAATTATCCATGGAGGACCTTTTGCCAATATTGCCCATGGATGCAACTCTGTAAGAGCTACAAAAATGGCACTTAAATTATCTGACTATGTTGTAACTGAGGCAGGTTTTGGTGCTGACCTTGGAGCAGAAAAATTCCTTGATATTAAATGCCGTAAGACAGGTTTACGTCCTGATGCGGTAGTTATAGTAGCTACTGTTAAGGCATTAAAATACAATGGTGGTGTTAAGAAAGAGAATCTTTCTGAAGAAAATCTTGAAGCTCTTAAAGCAGGAATCGTTAATCTTGATAAGCATATTGAGAATATGCAGAACTTCGGACTTAATGTTGTTGT
>ULIQ01007888.1_pt1 | contig 24278 bp, 16 predicted proteins | sample 1950561 | NCBI WGS metagenome assembly ULIQ01 (sample SAMEA4835455, study PRJEB28245) | human gut metagenome | biome: gut microbiome; material: fecal sample | place: Denmark | collected 2008 | reverse complement strand
GCAGCATGTTCTTCAACTCCAAGTCCTCTATGGCCTTGATGGCCTTATCGTAGTCGGCGTCTACCTCTTCCTCGGTCACCATTTCGTCTTTGTAGAAGTCGAAAGCCAACTGCAGTTCGTCTGCATACTGGCGCACGGTCTTGTAGCCGTCTATCCACTTCTGTATACCCTTCACTTTCTTCATCTGTTCCTGGGCATACTTTGGGTCCTCCCAGAAATCGGGAGCCTGTGTGCGGAGTTGTTCTTCCTCGAACTCCACCTGTTTCTGGTCTATATTGAGATAGCGATGCAGGGCGTCAGCGCGCTCCATCACATCCTTCAATTGGTCAGCTGTTATCATTAATTTATTATAAATTATTGAAGTTATAGCAGTCAAATCCGTTACCGCTTCTTTCTTCAGTCTCAAAGGAGTTTTTAGCCAATAGCCTTATGCTGCATATTACTCCTCATACATTTTGTCAATCTCTGCCTGATAGTTCTTATTGATAATAGGGCGGCGGATCTTCAGCGTATTGGTCAACTCGCCCGACTCCATAGAGAAGTGATGAGGCAAGAGTGTGATACGCTTGATCTGCTCGTAATAGGCCAACTGTTGTTGCAAGGTATTGATGCGCTCCTGCAGCATCTTCTTCACCTGTTCGTTGGCACAAAGATCCTCACGACTGCTAAAGGCGATATGATGCTCGCGTGCCCAGTCCTCAACAAGTCGGAACTCCGGTACGATGAGTGCAGACACAAACTTGCGCTGGTCAGCAATGACAGCCACCTGGTCGATAAACTTGTCAACAAGCAACAGCGACTCCACCTGCTGGGGAGCGATATACTTGCCATTAGATGTCTTGAACAAGTCCTTGATGCGCTCGGTGAGGAACAACTCTCCATCCTTCATATATCCGGCATCGCCAGTATGGAAGAAACCTTCCTCATCGAACACCTTGGCATTGGTGGTGTCGCGATGATAATAACCCTTTGTAATGGTTGGACCCTTGAGCAATATCTCGTTGTCCTCGCCTATCTTGATCTGGATGCTGGAGATAGGGCGACCAACAGAACCGATGGTAAACTTCTTGTCGAGATGCACGCACGATACCGTGGCAAGACTCTCGGTCAAGCCATAGCCTACTACCATGCCGATACCGACAGAGAGAATAAACTCCTCGACTTCCGGACTCACATAGGCACCTGCTGTGGGGAATATATTAGGATGTTCCAAGCCCAACTGCTTACGCACCATGCTCAGGACAGTCTTATTGATAATCTTATATTCCAACTCGAGTGTCAAAGGAGGACGCTTGCCATTGGCAATATACTCTATATTGCGCTTGCGACCTACGGCAAGGGCATGATAGAAAAGTTTCTTCTGTACAGAACCTGCCTCATCCATCTTGGCCTTTACGGCAATATACACCTTCTCCCAGAAGCGGGGCACGCTGCACATACAGGTAGGATGTACCTGGCGCATGCTCTCCTGAATCTCGTGCGGATAAGTGTTGATAAACAACTGTGCTCCCTCGCTCAAACAGAGGTAAGCCCATCCACGCTCAAAGATATGGGTAAATGGCAGGAAATTGATGACACGATCTTTCTCGGAAACAGGCACTACCTCGTCGTTGGCTCTCAGGGCAGCATCATACTGTCCATAGGTCAGCATGACTCCCTTGCTGTCACCGGTAGTACCACTGGTATAAAGGATGTTAGCCATATCATCCATACTTGCCGACTGATACAAAGCCTCCACCTCAGTCTGTCGAGGCAGGTTCTCGCCCAACTTGATGAAATCCTTGAAGTAAAGGGCAGCCGGGTCGTGAGTACTGATGCGCACGCTGGAGTCGAAGATGATGATACGCTCCAACGAAGGACAGAGAGCAAAGACACGATGTGCCTTGTCGTACTGTTCCTGCTCGCCTACAAAGAGGAAGCGCACCTGTCCGTCGGTAATCATATATTGTATCTGCTGCTCGCTGCTGGTAGCATAAAAGGGAATCGAGCACACCTTGATGCCATAAGCACCAAAGTCGGTATAGAGATAATGCACGCAATTCTGGGAGAAAACAGCAATCTTGTCATGCGGCTTTGCACCGATGTTCAGCAAAGCATTGCTCACCTGTTTCACTCTCAGCGAAAACTGATTCCATGACACAGACTGCCACTTGTCGCTGCCAAACTTCTTGAACGTAAGTGCAGTTTTGTCGCCGTATTTATTGGCCAAATCGTGAATCAGTACCGAAAGATGACTTTTGACTTGCATAAGCATAATGTTTAATTATTGGATGCAAAGATAATAGAAAACATTAAGAAAACAAAATAAATCGGAATTTTATTTTGTCCTTATCCCGTTTTAGCTTAACTTTGCATCACAAATAAGACTAAGAGAGACAGATATGATGACACAAGAGGAATATGTAAGAGATGCCATCGGGTTGCTCAGCCAGCTGATTGCTACCCCTTCGACAAGTCGCAACGAGAAGGATGCCGCCGACATCATGGAAAAAGCCCTTCGCAACTATGGTTTCACGCCACATCGTGAAGCCAACAATGTATGGGTGATTGACCCACACTTCGACGAGCAGAAGCCCACTTTGCTACTCAATGCCCATATAGACACCGTGAAGCCTGTCGATTCATGGAGGCGCGATCCCTTTGCTCCTACAATAGAGGGCGACACGCTTTATGGTCTGGGCAGCAACGACTGTGGAGGCGGTCTGTGCTCACTACTGCAGACTTTCCGGATGCTGACAGAGAAAACACAGAACTACAACCTTATCTATTTAGCATCGGCCGAAGAGGAAGTCTCTGGCAAAGACGGCATCAGCCGAGCCTTACCTCTCTTGCCAAAAATCGACCTGGCTATTGTGGGTGAGCCTACGGGCATGCAGCCTGCCGTGGCAGAGAAGGGACTGATGGTATTAGACGTGATAGCGCACGGAAAAAGCGGACATGCAGCCCGAAACGAAGGTGTGAATGCCATCTACGAGGCATTGGACGACATGCGCTGGATTCGTGATTACAAGTTTGAGAAGATGAGTCCTTTCTTAGGTCCTACCAAGATGACACTTACCGTAGTCAACGCAGGAACCCAGCACAATGTGATTCCCGACAAGTGTACGATGCTGGTAGATATCCGCACCAATGAATTTTATGACAATGAGGAAGTCTATCACTTTATCTGTCAGCACTTGAAGAGTGAAGTAAAGGCTCACAGTTTCCGTCTAAAATCATCCCGTATTGATCCTGAGCATCCTCTTATTAAGAAATGTGTAGCCATGGGAATGAAGCCTTTCGGTAGTCCTACCCTTAGCGACCAGGCTCTGATGCCATTTCCTTCCTTCAAGTTGGGGCCAGGCGAATCCTCCCGCTCCCATTCCGCAGACGAATTTATAAGAATCAGCGAAATAGCTGATGCTATCGCCAAATACAAAGAGCTCTTAGATGGCGCTGCCATCTAAGAGCTCAATTCTATTCGTCTATTATATTATTTATTACACCTTATCTATATAACATTACAAGGACTTGCCAATATAAGCGAAAGGAACGGTGATATTGTCGTCATCTTCCTTCTCGTGTGTAGTAGAAGGATCCTTTGAATAAAGCTGATCGGCATTGTCGCTCATACTTGTGTCGTAAGGCAGACAGTCCATACCACTTGTACCAAAGGTAGCTACTAACATCACACCCAATCCCTTGCTTGCCACATCGGCAGCTGTAACACCAAGCTTAGCTAAAGGAATCGAGATTTCGTAATGGAAATCGTATTGGGAAGACTTGTGTCCTAAGGTATTGAAATCTACATAAGTAGATGTACCCTTTGTCATATCACCTACAAGACGGCCCTGTGACTCTCCATAACATTCTTTAATACCCTTTATCGTTTTGCTGAGAATACCCATACCATACTTCACAACAACACCTGTCTCTTTATAGGCAACCTCTTCCAAAGCATTCAGTCCTGCGCTGCTTCCACCATAAATGAATGGACCATTGGTGTTATTGGTTGAGAATACCACTACCTTGTTGACTGGGCTTTCGCAAGTAATGCCACTATCCCATAGAGTTCCACCTGCTGTTGTCTTACAATGATTGCCTATTCTTGTAGAGGCATTATTGGTGTTGATGCCGATAAAGAATGGCATATTGTAATTTTTGAACAGCAGACCATTACTGAGTGGAAAATCAGCTTCTGGAGCTACCACATCTTGAACGTTGGTCATCTCCCACATCAGATAGAGGTTATTATCGTCATAGCAACCATAAAGTGCATAGAGATCGACAGGATTCTCGTGCATGGCAGCATCCATATATACACGTGGGTCGTCATTGGCAGCACCCTGTGCTATAATCATACTCTCATCCCAATCGCTGATATCACCATCTACAGTAATGGTTTTCTTAACACCTGCACCATTTGGATTGGTCTGATACTGAGCATCCAGATTCTGTGGATCAGGGGTAGGTGTTGGAGTTGGCTCTGGCTCAGGAGTTGGAGTTGGAGTTGGTGCCACTACAGCACCTTCGTTTACTACCTTTTCAGCAGAAGCATTTGCGCCATTGATAGCAGTACCAGGAGTACCATCGTTGATAAAGAACTTAGCATTGAGGTATGCTGTAGGAATCGTTGCCTTATACCATCCTGTCTTACCATTATGAGAAGCAGAAGCATCGTAAGTCATCTTTACACCTGGCCATGCAGAAGAAGATGTTTTGCCATTATAGAAGTAGCAATAAACATTCTCCCAGTTGGAAGCATTATCGAAGTAAACATACTCTGGATCAACGATCTCATCTTCATGCACCTTGGTCACAGTAGTGCTGTATGTTCCGTCAACATAGTAGCCGTGGTTGATAAAGTCCACGTTATTAGTTAACTTATTTCCATTACCATCCAAGAAAATGATATGAGTAGGAGCAGTTGTCTCGGTGCCATCATAAGTCCACTTGAAGACATTCTTTCCAGAAACACTCTTACCTACAAGAGGCAACTTTTTATTGATAGCCTCATTCCATGCACCAGCATACTTAATTACAGGACTAACCTTGTTATTCCATACATATACGGCTGCTGCCGCATTAGATGTCTCCAAGAAACAGGAGATTTCGTCAGCCTTGCCCAATTCTGGAACGTAAGCCTTCACCTTCTTGTAAGTGACCGAACCTGTTTCTGTCTTGCCTTCCTTGTCGGTTGCACCCCAAGTGATAGTGACATTCTTACCATAGGCAACATCAGCACCTACAGTAAACTGCTTGGCTGCAGTAAAAGTCTGCTTAGCACCATCATTCACCTGAATCCAGGCAGAAACAGCATTCAAAGGAGTAGCAGTCACAGTGAGAGACTCATCTGAGAAGGCTGTACCGTCAGCAGGATTGAAAATCACCTCAGGAGTCAGCACGATAGGACCAGCATTATAGATGACAGCAATACCTGACTCGCCAACATGACCAGAGATTGTAGAAGCATTGACGGTGAAAGCACCACCGCCTACCATATCCTTATAAGTACCAGACTTGAGCCACTTGCCGTCGCCAGCACCATTGGCTACAGTCACGTCACGGTCAGAACCACTTCCCAATACGATAATAGCACCACTCTTACGAACCTGAGCACAAACGCCATTACCTTTTACATAATAGTTTGGCTCGCCAGCACAAACATTGTGCATGTGGTTTACCTGAGCCACTTCAGCATCTTTGAAATGAACGCTTCCCTTATCACCAAATTTGATATCATTCTTTGCCTTCTGAGCAGGACGGGAGAAATAAAGAGCGGTAGCACCATTATTACCAGCTACGACTGCATACGCACGGTCGATAACATTCTGGCTCTTTTCCTTTGATTCGCCACCATCGTTGGCATAAGTATCATGGCTTTCACCCCAATAAACCAACTTTTCTGTCTTTGCCTTTCTCTGATTGAAATTACCTACTGACTCGTTGATAGAACCACCGGCAAAGGAATTGGCAAATCCATTACCATAACCATTATCAGTAATGCTCATGTAGGTCTGATACTCAGGGAAAAGGACATTATCATCACCACCAGTACTGTCAAGGATCTCACCATAGTTGTACATCTCCTGATCCACCACATTCTGCATAAAAGAGTCACCCTCAGAAGGCAAACCAATGTGCTTGATAGCATCCCAACGGATACCATCCACGCCACAGGCCTTCAAATCCTGGATGTATTGTTTGATGATGGCTTGCACAGTAGGATTGTTGGTATCGAGGTCCCACATACCAATCATGCCAAATGTCACCTGATGACGGTCGTGCCAGTTACCCACACCAAATCGTTCATGATAAAGACTCTCGTCCTTCAAGCGTTCAGCCACGTTAGGATGGTCGGTATGGTTGGCAACAACATCCACAATCACCTTAACACCATACTCATGAGCCTTAGCACAGAGGGCCTTCAGGTCTGCTTCAGTACCAAGTCCATTACCTATTTTAAAATCGTATGGACGATAAACATCATACCAGACGGATCCTTTACCTGCTCTTTCGTGAACAGGAGATGTCTGAACGGCAGTAAAACCTGCCTTGGCGATATTAGGAATTTCTTCCTGGATATCTGCCAACGTCCAGTCGAAACAATGAAGGATGACACCATCCTGAATATTGTCTTTAAGACCGTATTTGTTGTCTGCAAAGATGTTGGATGCCATGCTGAACAGCATCACCAACATCAGGAGACCATAATTGATTGTCTTTTTCATAATCTGCTATTATTTTCTGATGATTACTTTCTTACCATTGTGAATATAGAGACCTGGCTGAGCAGGCTTGCCGATACGCATACCAGTCAAGGTGTACCAAGCATTGTCCTCTGCCTTCTGCACCTCCTGAAGAACGGTGTTTTCGATAGACGAAGCCTGTCCGTTTACGTAAACCGTCTCGCCTGTGAGAACAGAGCCATTCTGTCCGTTGTTGATTACAAAATAGCCTGTGACAAAAGCAGCAGGGACTTCTACTGTATAATAGCCCTTCTTGCCATTGTACTCAGTCTCGTTGTCAAGACTCATCTTCAATCCAGGCCATTCCTGAGCCGCCTTTGTACCGTCGTAGATATAGCAATATACATCTGCGAGGTTGGCTGTGGAATTATCGAAGAAGACCATTACCTTGCCTTCAGGGCCAGGGGTAATTGTCTTTTCATATTTACCTTCTACATAGTAGCCGTGGTTAACGTATTCCTGATCACCGCCATTCAGCTTCTGCCCATCATCATGAGTAAAAATCACACCAGTAGGAATTTCAGTACCAGCTGTATATGTCCATTTAAAGACATTCTTGCCACCTTTAGTTCCCACCAGGGTCATGGCATCTCCAGGCCAAGCAGCAGTAGTAAACTGTTTTACCTTGTCATTCCATGCCCAAATCTTGGCATTGTCATAACTTGTCTCCAAGAACACAGAGACCTCATCTTCAGTAACCGTTGGCGTATAGTCATCGGCAGTAACAGCAGCGAGAGCATTTCCCGGAGCCATCATCATGCCGAAAAGCATTGCCAAAGTACAAAGCATCGTAGAAAATTTTTGCATAAAATAATATGTTAAGTTGATAAGTTATTAGTTCAAACGTTGGCAAAAATAGAAATAAGTTTTGATAGACCACTTAGTTTATCAAGAAAAAAATGCTTATTCCATGAGCAATCGTTTGCACGATTTCAAGAAAATCCACCATATTATTGATGCAATACAAAAAAGAGATAGTACTCACTTGGGCAAGTAAGTACTACCTCTCCTTCAAAGAATATTTTAATCTAACTTTCGCATGTACGGAAGTTAGAGAAGTTTACATTAACGGGCAAGCCATGCCTCAGGATTGAGTTTGGCTGTTTCCTTGCGCAACTGGAACTGCAGGATATTGTCGGCACCCACGGCACCTAAAGCCTGACGGGTACTTACCTTCTGGCCCTTGTGAACACTCACCGACTTGAGGTTACAATATACAGAGATATAGGCACCATGGCGAACAAGGACATTCCACATACCTCCATAACCAAAGACGGCACTTACCTCTCCATCGTAGATGCTACGAGCCACGCAACCGGGTTTGCCCAAAAGGTTGATACCCTTATTGTCGAGGGTAACGCCGGAAAGACCCTGTACATTGTATTGTCCGAAATGACTCACTATCTTGTAAGTTCCTGAGATAGGCATAGGAAGGCGACCACGGTTGGCCTCAAAACCTCCACTCAGCATACGGTCTACCGTACTGAGAGTAGCAGCATCATTGGCTTCCCGGCGGGCGCTTGCCAACTCTTTGCGGTTGCGTGCCTCATCAGTTTTTGCCTTCAACTCTGCAGCTCGTCTGTCGGCCTCAGCCTCACGAGCAGCCTGTTCAGCTCTGGCCTGTCGGTTGGCTTGTTCAGCAGCCTCACGGGCAGCCTTCTCTGCACGGGCACGTGCCTTATCCTGAGCTCTGGCCTTAGCACTGTTTTCGGCTTGCAGACGAGCTTCCTCCTGGGCCTTACGAGCCAACTCCTGAGCCTTACGATTCTCTTCTGCAGCACGCTGACGAGCCAACTCGGCCTCACGTTCCTTGCGCCGTGCCTCCTCTATACGGCGGGCATTCTCACGCGCCTCAGCCTCGGCCTGTTTCTTTCGACGAGCCAGTTCCTCACGCCTACGCTGTGCTGCCGCCTGAGCTTCTGCCTTACGCTTAGCCTCAGCTGCCGCACGGGCACGCGCTTTCTCTACCTCAATGGCTATCAGACGGTCAATCTGCGCATTGATAGCAGCATCCTTCTTGCGCTGATCAGCAATAACAGCCTGAATGGTTTTCTGTTGCTTCTGCAATCCCTGCACCACTTGCTGTTGCTCGGTCTGCTTGCCTTCGAGCGCAGTTTTCTCTTGCTGACCTTTATATAAAAGGTTGTTCTTATGTCCCTTCACCACCTGCAGTTGCTTGTGCTTCTCGGTCACCTGCTTCTGCTTGGCCTTTACCGCCTCGCCCTGTGCCTTCTGATAGGCAGAATACTGACGTATGAACGACAGGCGGCGATACATCTGCGTAAGGTTCTTGGCGCTGAAGATAAACATGAGCTTGTCTTGCACGGAGTGATGACGGGTCATATAGCGCATAGAACGGATGTACTTGTTCTTTCGGTCCTGCAACTGCTGTTCAAGGGTTTTGAGCTGAGCATTGAGCAAGCCGATATTGCCATCGATGTGGTGGATATCCTGCTGTATACCATCGATGTTCTTCTGTCGCTGGTCGATTTCGCCATTAAGCACCATGAGGTCTTGCAGACGTTTCTTCACGTCGGCCTGATTGCGGCGGAGAGCTTTCTCCTGCTCCTTGATTTTCTTTTGTATGTTGGCACGCTGTCCCTGCAATCCTCGAATGGAAGCATTGCTATAGGCGGCTTTCTTCTCTGCCCGTGTGGGAGCCTTGGATTGGCGCCTTCTCACAGGTTTCTTTTTTGGGGTTTTCTTTTGGGTCCTTACCGTTCTTGCCGTTGTGGCAGTCTTCTTTCTTTGTGCAGTCTTCTGCGCATAAGGAGTCAAGACAAACGACAAGGCCAGAATAATCAATAATATACGTTTCATTTACAGACTCATTATTTTATTCAGCACGTCTTCTGCCGATACTTGCTTGTACTTGCTCGAAACTTCGGAACGCGACTCCCAGTTGCTGTCGGTCTTCACCTCGTTCATCTTGATAACGATATTGACCTCCTTCTTCTGACGGGTTGCATTAGTGACAAGAGTCATATCCAACAAGGCTGGGAACATCTTGACACCTACAGCGCGGAAGTTGTCATAACGAATATGCACTCCCGATGTGCCATGCTGCGAACTGACATACTCCACGTCGGCTTTGTCTATACGACCTGTGGCACGCTGGGAAGTCCAGGCATACGTCATGTTGCCATTCTTCAAGGTGACCGGCACTTCGTTTCCCTCTACAGCCAAATCGGCATCAAACTTCTTCAGATCAGACTCCTTCACCTGCTTGGCTCCAGGCAAGAGAAGCTGATTCCAGAACAGCGCCTGCAACGAATAGAAGTTGATGCCCTGCTTCTGAAGGAAGTCTACATGATTATAGTCGGCCTTGATATACTGTTTGTGATAACGGTCGATGATGAGCACATAATCGGGGGTAAACTCCAGACGGCCAATCTCGAAACCCAGGATGGGAGCATACAACTGTAGACGTATCACATCGTCCTTACGCATTCGAAGCGCACCATCTACCGAAATTTTCTTCTCTCCCATGCGGATGGTGAAGTTTATGCTGCCCGTAATGTTCTTGGCGTACACCTGATTGTCGGACACCTTCTGTACAAAAGCCAGTTTCTGCATGCGTTCGGTCTCTACACTTTTCACCTCCTGATGTGGCAAGTTCTTGTTGCTCACGCCATCAGAGATAATTTGTTTCTTGGTGCCACACGATGCCAGCAACATCAAGGGCAGACAGAATGCTGCCAGTTTCATTATTTTGTTTTTTTCCATTTTCGCTTATATTTAATGATTTCACTTTCTGTCATATATTTCCTGCACTCGATTTTCACCTTCAGAGCATCAGGGTCCTGGCTGCCTTTCTGTGCCTGCTTCCAGTAGGCCACAGCCTGGTCGGTAAGTCCGTTCATGGCATAAATGTCGCCTGCATGCTCAATAACGGTACTGTTGTCGGCCGTTGAATCACTATACGCCAAGGTTTGGTCGATATAGGTTTTGGCCTCGGCATAACGTTCCTCCATAAAGAGAATCCACGCATAAGTATCAAGATAGGTGGAGTTCTTGGGCTCTGCCTTGATGGTCTTGTAGCTCATCAACTCTGCCTTCTGCAGGTTCTTGCCCGTCTGACTGATGTAGTAAGCATAATTGTTGAGTCCTGGAACATTGTCGGGTTTCCAATGCAGACAGGAATCGTAAGCGGCAAAAGCCTCTGCCTGACGGTTCTTGCCATGAAGGATGTCGCCCATGATCATATAAAGGTCGGACACCAAATCGGGAGAGCTCTTGCTGTTGATCTGTCCCACTCCGCGCCGGAACTCTTCGAGCGTGGCATCTTCCTCATGCTTCATATAGTGCGCCATACCGCCAAAGTAATAGAATACCATCTCTTCCGGATTGTAGTCATGGGCAGCATTAGACAGGCGGATAACCTCGTCGTAGTTTTTCTTTTCCCATAGATTCTGAATGAGTTGGATGCGCGACTCACTACGGTCGGGAGCTATCTCGAGCACCTTGCGGTAAGCGGCATTGACCGTATCCATCGGCATTTTCTTAATATTCATATAGGCAGCACGGAACTCAGCGATGTCTGCCGAGGGCTTGGGCTGAGCCAGCATTCTGTCGAAAAGAGCGATGACTTGGGTTGAATCGGCACCATGGCTCTCGTTATCCTGTATGAACGAGCGAATCATCATCAACTTGGTATCCAGATCGGTCTTTTTGCCCAACAGAATGCGGTCGAGCATGGCGTGAGCCTGTTCTTTCTGGTCGGTGGCATTATAATAGTCGTAGAGCGACATCTGCGCATACGAGTTGTCTGGCTCTTCTTCGAGCACATGGGTAAACAACTTGTAGGCCTCTTTCCGGCGCTGGTGTTCCATAAGCCAGTTGCCCAACATGGTTTTATAAATCATATCAAGCGGATGCGCCTCGGTCAGCGACTTGAGTTCCTTGTAGGCTGACTTGGAATCGTTCATCAACTCGTAGATGTGCATCTTTTCAAGCGTGAACTTCTCGTTCTCGCCCTCTTCTGTCTCCAAGCGGTTGAGGGTTTTCAGCATCTGTGGATATTCTTTCTGCTGCTGATAAAGGCGCAACAGCATATAGAGCGCATCGGTATTGTCGTGATTCTGAGCGAAGATGCCTTCATAAGCTTCGATAGCCTTGTCGTACTGCTGATTGGCAACATAATACTGTGCCATCCGCTCGCGAAAGGTAAGATTGGATGGAGCCAAAGTTATGGCACGCGCCAGACAGTCTTGAGCCAAGGAGTCTTGCTTCATCTGCTGGTAGTACATCGACTGATAGAAATACACCTCAGCAGCACGTGGATTGATCTTGCGGGCATGCTCAAAAAGCTCGAATGCATCGCCGTAACGGCCCAAAGCCTGAAGACGGGCCGCCTCCTGAAAGAAGTAGTCGTAACGCTTGCGGTCATTGCCCGTCAAACCATCGGCAGCCTGCACGGGCATAGCTGTCAGGAATGCCATAAAGCTTATGAAGCCCAAGAATACTTGTCTCAAAATATTGATTCTATTCACAACAGATTAATTGTATGTATCTATATTTATTTTACACCTGTATGACCATAGCCACCAGCACCTCTCTCGGTTTCATCGAGCGTCTCTACTTCGATGAATTCAGCATTTTCGTGCTTGGCAATCACCATTTGGGCAATACGCTCACCATCATTGATGACAAAGTCGGTCTGCGAGAAGTTGATGAGCAGAACCATGATCTCGCCTCGATAATCGGCATCAATAGTGCCTGGGGTATTAAGAACAGTAATGCCATGTTTCAATGCCAACCCACTGCGAGGACGTATCTGTGCCTCGAAGCCTGCTGGCAAAGCCATGAAAAGACCTGTAGGTACAAGCCGGCGTTCCATGGGGTGAAGCACGATAGATTCGTCGATATTGGCACGCAGGTCCATACCTGCGCTCTGGGGTGTGGCATAAGCTGGCAACGGCTGATGCCCACGATTGATAATTTGTACTTTCATCATGTTCATTCTTTTAAGATGCAAAAATAATGTTTTTCGGGCACATTTAGGCATTTTCATGACGAAAATGATAGATTTTATAAAAAATAAATGCTTTTTTATTTTGTATTGTGTCAGGATTGCTGTATTTTTGCGATATGGAATGGATTAAACTCATATCTAACAAGCGTTTCGGACAGGAGCATAAGCATGCCGAGCGCCACGACGACCGGTCGGAGTTCAAACGCGACTACGACAGGCTCATCTTCTCGTCGGCTTTCAGACGACTGCAAAACAAGACTCAGGTTTTCCCCTTGCCTGGTTCTATCTTTGTACACAACCGACTGACCCACAGTCTGGAAGTATCGAGTGTAGGAATGTCGTTGGGCAACGACATCTCGAAACGTATCATAGAAAAGCGCCCAGAACTGAAGGATACTCTCTTTGAGGAAATAGGAACTATCGTGAGCGCAGCCTGTCTGGCACACGACTTGGGCAATCCTCCTTTCGGCCATTCTGGAGAGAAAGCCATACAAACTTTCTTCAGCGAGGGAGCAGGAAAAGCAGTAAAAGAGCTGGTTTCACCGGAGTTTTGGCAAGATATTACTCACTTCGAAGGCAACGCCAATGCCTTCCGCATACTGACCCACCAATTCAAGGGAAGACGCAAAGGCGGCTTCGTCATGACCTACTCCATGCTGGCTTCTATCGTAAAATATCCATTCGCCAGCCAGTTGGCTGGAAGTCATGGCAAGTTCGGTTTCTTCACCTTGGAAAAGGACTCGTACCAGAAAGTGGCCGATGAATTGGGCATTTTTTGCAAGTCAAAACCTGGTGAGCCTCTAAGATACGCCCGTCATCCGTTGGTATATATGGTAGAGGCTGCCGACGACATCTGCTACGAAATCATGGACATCGAAGACTCCCACAAACTCAAGATCCTGTCTTACGAAGAGACGGAGAGACTGCTGTTGGGATTCTTCGACAAGGAAACCCAAAATAAGATTAAGGAGCGAATCAAGGAAGAAGGCGTGACCGACGAGAACGAAAAGGTGGTCTACATGAGAGCCAGCGCCATCGGCCGACTGGAGAACGAATGTGTAACGGCCTTCCTGGAGCATGAGAAGGAGATTTTGGCAGGAACATTCGAGGGAAGCCTCATCGACCATATCGCCGAGCAACAGCGAAATGCCTACAAAGAATGCGAGAAGACTTCGTTTGCAAAGATTTACCACAGCAAGCCTGTACTCGACATCGAACTGTCAGGTTACAAGATTATGGCTACACTTATGGAGGTGTTTGTCAATGCAGCTATCACGCCCGAACGTTTCGACTCTCAACAACTGTTGCGACGGGTAAGCAGTCAGTACGACATCAACAACGAGAATATAGAGGAGCGAATCATGGCTGTCATCGACTATATCAGCGGAATGACCGACATTTACGCCCTCGACATCTATCAGAAGATAAACGGTATCAGCCTGCCTATCGTATAGGGCGTAAGGGAGAGAAACGGGAAACACGAACGCATATTTATACTGTATATTCATGCAATAATTGTCCGAAAAGCGCCACATAACTGGGAAAAAGAATCTGCCCAACTGGAAAAATATTTTTTCCCAACTGGGAAATTATTTTTTCGCAGTTAACCAAAGCACCCCGATGAATATATATACTAAAGCTTTTCAGCAGAATAAATAGAAAAAACAAGTACTTGCATTGTCCATCACAAGCAACTTCGTTTTATCAGCAAGTTAAAAATCGTAGACATTCATAAACAAGAATACTAAAAAAGCGCCTCGAATGAACGAAACGCTTCTTTAGTATCTTGTTTTACTTCTCCAACTTTCACTCCACTCGGAAGTTGAATGTCTTTTATAAAACGGATAAGGTTTACTCGCCTTCCTTTTCCTTATAAATAATATTGTTGGCGCCACTTGTTATCTTCAACGCCTCCGGATGCTCGGCTATGAAACTGTTGATATGGCGCACACGCTTTTCTTCCAAGATCTCGTCGACAGCAATCAGAATACCAGTTTCCTCCACATCACCAAAACCATAATTGATGGCTGTGCCGAAAAGCTTCATCGTAGGACTGAGATTCATATAAGCATTCACCAAAGGGGGAATGTTGTAGCCCAACTCACGTACCTCACGATTGAGAATGCGATAGTCGGCACGGAAATCATCTTCGGTAAAGAGCGCCTTCAGCTCACTCTCTGGAGTCTCTATTTTCAATGGTTTCATCGGGATAACAAGATTCTCCTTATCATCGAAATGCTTCTTGAGGAAATAGAGAATCATGTCGCGACCACGGCGAATGTAAGACGGATACATCGTCATCTTGCCAAAGAAATATTTCAGCTCGGGATAGAGCACGGTAAGAGCTCCCAGACCATCCCACAGGTTGTCGAGCGCAAAGATGCTCTTGCTGTTCATGCGCACATTCTGATATTCCAATGAGACAAAGGAACGTCCCAACTCCACGGTATAAGGCATGTACTCCTTAAGGAACTTGTCTGAGAAATGGAACATATGACTCGTAGCCAATATAGGCTGTCCTTTAGCATCGAGTTTCCAGTCTTTACCCAAGAGATAACGATAACCGCCAATAATCTCGTCGGCCTCAGGATTCCACACAATGAGCTGCTTATAACAATTATCTCCAAAGTCGAACTCGTCCAAATCCATCGACTTGCCCGAGCCGCCTCCTGCTGTACGGAATGCGATTTCACGAAGACGGCCTATCTCCTTCAACACATTGGGAGAGTCGTTGGCTGTCACGATATAGATTTCGTTATGACTTTTGTTTGTCATACGAAGCTGCTTGTCGGGAGTGAGTTCACTCTTCAACAAATCCCTGTCTATTGGCTGAATTATGTCTTCTTCCATAATCTATGATGTAACTTTCTATAATTCGTAAACTTTGTCTTTTACATATTGCGCCCATTCTGTGGGAGTCTTGCTCTTGTCGAAGGTCTGCCAGGGTATGGGCTTGCCAAAGGCGATACGGAAGTCCTTTCCCACGTTCCGGTACATCTCGTCGACCAAGAAAAGCATGGCTAAGTTGAAAGGCAAATACTTGTCGCTGAATCGGGCGATGCGATAGAAGCGCTCCGAGTTCTGTCCGCTGAAATGGATAGGCACCACATCGCGCTGATACTCCACACTCTTTGAGATAAATGTCTTTTTCCAGGGCAAGTCGCGAATACTGCCATCTGGCTGTTTGCGGCTGTTGAGACCTGCAGGGAACATCAGCATGTGATTGTCGCTCTGGAAGCCAGCCTCCACCATACGGGGGAAGTCACGGCTCTGGCGTCCCGTCTTGTTGATGCCTATACTGACGGGCTTGAGACCTGGCAGATTAAGAAGCAGGTCGTTCACAAGATAACGGAACTTTCCGTCATAATGGGTGCCAATGATGGAGCCAAGCGCCACGCCGTCCTGTCCTCCCAACGGATGATTGGACACGAAGGTATAAAGCTTGCCATCGTTCTTGTCGGGCAGATTCTCCACTCCCTCCAATTGTATGTTCATCTTGAGATACTTCACGCACTCAGTAAGCCACTCGGTACCCTGAAGATGACGACTTTCCCACAAGAAGCGGTTCACTTCATCCTCGTGAATGGTCTTCTTGAGCCAGGACACAAGAAAAGAGGGCACAAACTTTGCCTTTGCTCCCATCTTGCTCTTCAAAATCCTGCTTATGTCAATCGTTTTCTCTATAGATTCGCTCATGTTTGCTGTAAAAACATCTAAAGTACGTGCAAAAATAACTCAACTTTTTTAAATACGTGCCATTTTTGATGAAAAAATGATAAAATACGATGTTTTTGATGAAAAAACAGTCGATTTATATAGCTTTTGGCTTTCATTTTTATGTCTGAAGCTCACTTTAAGCATTCTGAAAGAACTCCCGCCAACTCTTGACACAAGACAAAAAGCGACCTCATTTTATTAAGTTTTATAAATTTTGCAAGAAAAAGTAAACAGATATGAGGATTTTTGTGTACCTTTGAACCCGAATTCTTATTTAAATAGGTACACATGCGATTAATCGACAACAATACATACCACGTGCCTGTGCTTCTCAAAGAAAGCGTAGACGGTCTGTCCATACATCCTGGAGGAGTGTATGTGGACGTTACTTTTGGAGGCGGAGGCCACTCTAAGGAGATACTCTCACGAATAGCCGACAACGGTCACCTGTACAGCTTCGACCAAGACGCCGACGCCGAACAGAACGTCATCCCCAATGAGCACTTCACCTTCGTATGCTCCAACTTCAGATATCTGAAGAACTGGATGCGCTACTATGGCGAGGAAGGTATTGACGGGTTGCTTGCCGACCTGGGTGTATCGAGCCATCATTTCGATGATGAGAGCAGAGGCTTCTCCTTCCGCTTCGACTCTCCGCTCGACATGAGAATGAACAAAAGAGCGGGCAAGACTGCTGCCGATATCGTAAACGAATACGAGGAGGAGGCACTTGCAGATATCTTCTACCTGTACGGCGAACTGCGCAACGCCCGGCGCATAGCTGCAGCTATCGTCAAAGCAAGAAGCAACCAAAAGATAGAGACAACGACCGACTTCATACACGTAGTGGAGCCTTTCTTCAAGCGCGAGCGAGAGAAAAAAGACATGGCCAAACTGTTCCAGGCCCTGCGAATAGAGGTAAACCACGAGATGGACGCCCTGAAGGAAATGCTCAAGGCTGCGACAGAAATCCTGAAACCAGGCGGAAGACTGTCGGTCATCACTTACCACTCGCTGGAAGACCGAATCGTGAAAAACGTGATGAAGACGGGAAACCCAGAGGGAAAAGTGGTGCAGGACTTCTACGGAAGAATAGAATCTCCCTTCAGACTCATCAACAACAAGGTCATCATCCCCGACCAGGAGGAGCAAGAGAGAAACCCAAGAAGCCGAAGCGCCAAACTTAGAATTGCAGAAAAGAGATGAAAGAAAAAGAAATAAAGGAAGACCAGGAAGCGAAGGCCGACAGCGAGACTGCCGAGACACCCGCTCCTCAAGAGCTGGGCAAGAAGGCAAAAGAGGCAAAAGAAACGAAAGCCTCACAAAAGCCCCAAGACTCGCAAGACTCAGACGATCCAAAGGAGCCGGCTGAGGAAGAGGAACACGAGGAGTCGTTCAAGGAAGCCATCGCCAAACAAGCCATAGAAGACGAGGCGCCCCTATCGTCGAGCTTCACCCTAAGAAAGATTTTGGGCGGCGACATTCTGACGGCACAAGTGATACGCCGGCAGATATGGCTCATCGTGTTAGTGGTGTTCTTTATCATCATATACATATCCAACAGATACAGCATACAACAGGACATGATAGAGATAGACCAACTGCAGGAGGAACTGCAGAACGCCAAATACAAAGCCCTGTCGAGCAGCAGCCAGATAACAGAAAGAAGCCGAGAGAGCAACGTGCTGAAAATGCTGCAGAACAACAAAGACAGCGTCCTGCACATTGCCACCCAGCCACCATACATCATAAACGTACCGGAGAATGAGTAAATTTGACAATAAGAGAGTGATGCCACGATACAGCGCCATAGCCATCGTCATGACGGTCTTTGCACTCTGCATCGTAGGGAAATCCATATACATAGCAACGGCCAAGCGCGACTACTGGATGAAGGTGGCACAGCGACAGAAGAAAGATTCTGTAACCGTGAAGCCTACCCGAGGAAACATCCTTAGTTGCGACGGACAGTTGATGGCCAGCTCGCTGCCTGAGTATAAGCTCTTCATGGACTTCAAGGCACTCAAAGAAGCTGGCAACGACTCACTGTGGGACGTCAAGGAAGACTCCATCTGTATGGGGCTGAGTAAGATTTTCCCAGAACTGACATTCACCGAATTCAAGCGACACATAGACGAAGGAAGAAAGAAACAAAGCCGACACTGGTCTTTATATCCACGCCGCATCAACTACAACACGTTCACCGAGGTGAAAGCCCTGCCGGTATTCAACCTGGGAAAGAACAGCAGCGGTTTCCATTGGGAAGAATACAACGCCCGAACACGTGGATTCGGAGGACTGGCTGGCAGAACCATCGGAGCCTTGTTTGGTGCCAAGGATACTGCCCGCTTCGGACTGGAACTCTCATACGACTCCATCCTGAGAGGAACCAACGGAATCGTGCAGCGCAAGAAAGTGCTTAACAAATACCTGAACATTACCGACACGCCACCTATAGACGGAGCCGACATCGTGACCACCATCAACGTGAGCATGCAAGACCTGGCAGAACGCTCATTAGAGCAGGAGTTGAAGGAAATCAACGGAAATGTGGGCGTAGCCATCGTCATGGAAGTGCATACGGGAGATGTGAAAGCCATCGTCAACCTGGAGAAGTGTGATGACGGCGAATATCGGGAAGTAAGAAACCATGCCGTCAGCGACTTGCTGGAGCCAGGCTCTGTATTCAAGCCAGCCTCGCTGCTTGTAGCCTTGGACGACGGAGTGGTTGACACCCTGTGCCGAGTGGAGACAGGAAACGGCGTATGGAACATGTATGGTCGAGACATGAAAGACCATAACTGGAGAAAGGGAGGCTACGGAATGCTTACCTTGGCGCAGACCCTGTGGTACAGCTCCAATATCGGAGTAAGCCGAATCATAGACGACCATTACCACAAACATCCAGAGAAATTTGTGCAGGGAATAGACCGTCTCGGACTGAGAGACAATCTGAGAATACCATTGGTGGGCTCTACACCTGCCATCATCCGTATGCCTCGCAAGAACAGCCGTGGACAATACGTCAACTGGAGCAAGACTGCCCTGCCATGGATGAGTATAGGATACGAGACACAGGTTCCGCCCATCAGCACGCTGACATTCTACAACGCAGTAGCCAACAACGGAAAGATGGTTCGTCCGCGCTTCGTCACCAAAGTGGTGAAGAACGGAGAAACCCTCAAAGAGTTCCCAGTAGAAGTCATGCGACCACAGATAGCCAAGGAAAAAAGCATCAAAGAACTGCAGACCATCTTGGAACAAGTGGTAAGTGTAGGATTGGGACGTAAGGCAGGCTCACCCAATTTCAAGGTGGCAGGCAAGACGGGTACAGCCCAGATATCTAAAGGTGCGGGAGGATACAAGAACGGAGGAACAAACTACCTCGTCAGTTTCGCAGGCTATTTCCCTGCCGATGCTCCTCAATACAGCTGCATCGTCTGCATTCAGAAATCGGGACTCCCCGCTTCGGGCGGCACGATGAGTGGAAAGGTCTTTCATGAAATTTCAGAAGGCATCATGGCACAGAGTCTGAAACTCGATGTGAAAGATGCCCGCGACTCAGCCTCAGTCTTCTTGCCAGACGTAAAGTCGGGCAACATACTGGCTGCCGACTATGTGCTGAAGCATCTCGGAATAAACACCGCCACCAATTGGTCGGGCAGTTATGCAACAGGCAATCCTATATGGGGAAAGGCCGAGAAGGAAGGAAAGAAGAAAGTACTGCTCATCAAGGAGAAGCAATACAGCAAGAATGCCGTACCCGATGTATCGGGCATGGGAGCAAGAGACGCTATCTTCATGATGGAAAGCCGAGGCATAAAGACCAGAATTTACGGTCGTGGAAAAGTAGTAAAACAAAGTCTTGTACCAGGAACAAGAATCAAGAAAGGACAAGTCTGCGCACTCACACTCGACCTATAATATATAATAATGTATAGAAACATCAAAGAAACAGAATATGAAACTACAAGATTTACTCAAGAACATTCAGCCTGTGGAAATAGCAGGCGATGTGGAGACCGAGGTTACAGGAGTGAACATTGACTCTCGAAAAATCAAAGATAGCCATTTGTTCGTTGCCATGAAGGGAACGCAAGTAGATGGTCACAAGTTTATACCCAAAGCCATCGAGCTTGGCGCCAAATCCATTCTGTGCGAAGACATGCCTGAGGAGAAGGTGGAAGGCGTCACCTACGTGAAAGTAGAATCTACAGAGGACGCAGTGGGAAAAGTTGCCACCCTGTTCTATGGCGATCCATCCAAGAAACTGAAGCTGGTGGGTGTGACTGGAACAAACGGAAAGACCACCATCGCCACCTTATTATATAATATGTTCCGCAAGTTCGGACATAAGTGCGGCTTGCTGTCTACCGTCTGCAACTATATCGAGGACGAAGCTATTCCTGCCGACCACACCACTCCCGACCCAATCGAGCTCAACCTCCTGCTAGGCAAGATGGTAGAAGCAGGATGCGAGTATGCCTTTATGGAATGCTCTTCGCACGCCATAGCACAAAAGCGTATCGGCGGTCTGACATTCACAGGCGGCATCTTCACCAACCTCACACGCGACCATCTCGACTATCACAAGACTTTCGAGAACTATCGCAATGCCAAGAAGGCCTTCTTCGACGGTCTGCCAAAGTCGGCCTTTGCCATTACCAATGCCGATGACAAGAACGGCATGATCATGGTACAAAACACAAAAGCCACCATCAAGACGTACTCTACACGGAGCATGGCCGATTTCAAGGCAAGAATCCTGGAATGCCACTTCGGAGGCATGTACTTAGATGTGGACGGCAGAGAAGTAGGCGTGCAGTTTATCGGTAAATTCAACGTAAGCAATCTGCTGGCTGTATATGGCACAGCCATCATGCTGGGCAAAAAGCCAGAAGATGTGCTTGTAGTACTGAGCACACTGCACAGCGTGAACGGACGTCTCGAACCCATCCAGTCACCAGAAGGCTACACAGCCATCGTTGACTATGCTCATACTCCCGATGCTCTCGAGAATGTGCTCAATGCCATACATGAGGTGCTCAACGGAAAGGGAGAAGTCATCACCGTATGTGGTGCAGGCGGAAACCGCGACAAGGGCAAGCGACCACTCATGGCACAAGAAGCCGTCAAACAAAGCGACAAGGTGATTATCACCAGCGACAATCCCCGTTTCGAGGAGCCACAGGACATCATCAACGACATGTTGGCTGGTCTGAACGAGCAGCAGATGAAGAAAGTCATCAGTATCGTAGACCGCAAAGAGGCCATCCGAACAGCATGCATGATGGCAAAGAAGGGCGATGTGATTCTGGTGGCAGGCAAAGGCCACGAGGACTACCAGGAAATCAAGGGCGTGAAACACCACTTCGACGACAAGGAAGTGATTCGCGGCATCTTCGGTATTAACAAGAAATAATAAAAGAAGAAAATGTTATACTATCTCTTTAGATTTTTAGAGCAATGGGGCATTTCCGGCTCCCACATGTGGGGTTACATCTCTTTCCGTGCCCTCCTGGCTCTCATTCTTTCGTTGGTTATCTCTGCTTGGTTTGGCGAGAAGTTCATCAAATACCTCAAAAGCAAGCAGATAACTGAAACTCAGCGCGATGCCAGCATCGACCCATTTGGTGTCAAGAAGATAGGAGTTCCATCCATGGGTGGCGTCATCATCATCATGGCAATACTCATACCGGTACTGCTGTTGGGACGTTTGCGCAACATCTATCTGATACTGATGCTCATCACCACCGTATGGCTGGGATTCCTGGGAGGTATGGACGACTTCATCAAGATTTTCAAGCGCGACAAGGAAGGACTGAAAGGAAAATACAAGATAGTGGGACAGCTCGGCATCGGACTTATCGTTGGCTTGGTGCTGTGGGCCTCACCTGATGTCAAGATGAACGAGAACTTAGCCATCGAGCGTCAGGGACAGGAGATGGTCGTCAAGCACAGGACAGAGTCTACCAAGTCGCTGAAGACCACCATACCATTTATCAAGGGGCACAACCTTGACTACTCACGCATCATGGGATTCTGCGGCAAATACAAGACGGCAGCAGGATGGATTCTCTTCGTCCTGATGACTATCTTTGTCGTGACCGCTGTATCCAACGGAGCCAACCTGAATGACGGTATGGACGGAATGTGTGCAGGCAACTCTGCCATCATAGGTGTGGCATTGGGCATACTGGCCTATGTGTCTTCCCACATCCAATATGCCGCCTACCTCAACATCATGTACATACCTGGCTCCGAGGAGCTCGTAGTATTCTTCTGCGCCTTCATTGGAGCATTGATTGGCTTTCTGTGGTACAATGCCTATCCCGCACAAGTATTCATGGGCGATACAGGCTCGCTGACCATTGGCGGCATTATTGCCGTGGGAGCCATCATCATCCACAAAGAGCTCATGCTGCCTATTCTCTGTGGCATCTTCTTCGTAGAAAGCCTCAGCGTCATCGTACAGGTATACTACTATAAATTAGGCAAGCGTAAAGGTATCAAGCAGCGCATCTTCAAGAGAACGCCTATCCACGACAACTTCAGAACACAGGACAGCCAGCTCGACCCTGAGTGTAAGTATCTCATCAAGAAGCCACATGGTGCCATCCACGAATCAAAGATAACAATCCGTTTCTGGATTATCACCATCATTCTTGCTGCCTTAACAATTATAACATTGAAGATAAGATAAAAAATATGAGTAGAATTGTAATTTTAGGTGCTGGCGAAAGCGGAGCAGGAGCTGCCGTACTTGCCAAGAAAGAAGGTTTTGATGTATTTGTATCCGACATGTCAAAAATCAAGGACAAATACAAAAAACTGCTTGATGACCACCAGATAGAATGGGAAGAAGGCCACCATACAGAAGAGAAAATACTGAATGCCAACGAAATCATCAAGAGCCCGGGTATTCCTAAAGAGGCTCCCATGATTCAGAAACTGATGGCGCAGGGCACACCTATCATCAGCGAGATAGAGTTTGCCGCAAGATATACTGACGCCAAGATGGTGTGCATCACTGGCAGCAATGGCAAGACCACAACCACATCACTCATATACCACATCTTCAAGGCGGCAGGCATGGATGCAGGTCTGGCAGGAAACATCGGAAACAGCCTTGCCCTCCAGGTTGCAGAAGAGCCACACAAGTACTACATCATCGAGTTGAGCAGTTTCCAGCTTGACAATATGTACAAGTTCCGCGCCAACATAGCCATCCTTCTCAACATCACACCCGACCACCTGGACCGTTATGACTTCTGCATGCAAAACTATGTGGACGCCAAGATGCGTATCACACAAAATCAGACAGAAGAAGACAGTTTCATCTATTGGAACGACGATCCCATCGTGAAGAAAGAGATTGAGAAATACAATCTGAAGTCAAGAATCTGTCCATTTGCTGAGAACAAGGAGGAAGGATGTGTAGGATACATAGAGGACGGACTCTACAAACTCGACTACCCTACTTCTTTCGCCATGCCAGAAGCTGAGCTGAGCCTTACAGGCAAACACAATATCTACAACAGCCTGGCAGCAGGACTTGCCTGCCATATTGCAGGAATTGACGAGGCTACGATCCGCAAGAGCCTGGGCGACTTTCCTGGCGTGGAACACCGCCTGGAGAAAGTATGCAAGGTGAACGGCGTGCAATACATCAACGACTCAAAGGCTACCAACGTAGACGCCTGCTGGTATGCACTCGAAAGCATGAAGACACCTACCATCCTGATCTTGGGAGGAAAGGACAAGGGCAACGACTACAGCCACATCACAGAACTGGTAAAGCAAAAGTGTGTAGGACTGGTATATTTGGGAGCCGACAACAAGAAGTTGCACGACAACTT
>ULIQ01009811.1_pt1 | contig 45967 bp, 48 predicted proteins | sample 1950561 | NCBI WGS metagenome assembly ULIQ01 (sample SAMEA4835455, study PRJEB28245) | human gut metagenome | biome: gut microbiome; material: fecal sample | place: Denmark | collected 2008 | reverse complement strand
TGCTTTTGCTTAAATTGTGCATGTCTCAAGACACACGTTCGCCACGATGGAGCTGACCATGGGCGCAGATCTATACACTACAAGCAAACTTCTCGGTCATACGGAGGTGCGTACGACACAAATTTACGCAAAAATCATCAATAAGAAAAAGGACGAGGCTGTTTCCCTATTGGACAGTGCGTTCGAAGAATAAAAATGGAACATAATAATACATCAAACAACCAAGGACGAGACGATTCCTCGTTCTCTCTTTTTACCCCAATGCAATGAATGCACCTTCGCTAACGGTGTAGGTGGCATTTGTGGTACCAACAAATTGTGGCTGTTCTTCAAGGAAGCCCATGAGTGCTATCAGACGGAAGTCATAGGATGCGGTAAACTATATCACCGCTACAAAAAGGATTTCCTCAACAGCCATTCCTATACGGACTGCCAGTATGCGGCAGGAAAGAACGAGCACAAGAAGAACTTCTACATCATGGAGGAGTTTCTTGAAGAACGTGAGGACTTAGTAGTCATATTCTTTACCAAAGTGGATTTCGAGTATCATGACTACAAGGCTCTTCATCACAAGTTCAACACCACGGAGCCGCCTCCAAACGGTCAGTATCTCCATGGTAAACCACCGTCAATATTACAAACAGCACAAGAAACCAAACCGAAACAGGACTTTCAATGTTACTTTGATTCTACTCAGTTGAACCTCATTGCGCGCCATGCCAATGAGGTTCATTTGTTCTCAGCCGATGTGTCGGAAGAGGATATGCGAAAACTCTTCTCGTGCCAAGTCTGCAAGCAACTAAAGGCGAGAAGTAACAGACGTGTGGCATTCTTCTTTGACATGCTCTGCAGCAAGAACTTGATTTGCAAGCAATGGCAATCGGTCATTGCCAAGCATAAACTCATTCTGTCTTCATCAACAGACAAGCCACTTACAACAACCAAGCTGTCCTCAGCAACCAGTGATGCCAAAAGTACCAACGCCAGTATCTATGAGGCTATCCGCAAGAAAGTGCAAGAAATAGCAGATTGCGGTAAAAATGACAGCAAGGACACCATCTGACAGATGAAAACCTTGACAGTTGGCTTGATAGTCGGTTGACAGTCAAGCGCACTTCCATCCGATTGGGCAGAAATGCCCTTACCTTTGCCCTCCGTAATCAGAAACCTGGTTATGGAGGGCGACCTCGTTATGTGTAACGATAAATAAAATTACGACAATGATTGGACAGACAACAAATCAGGCAAACAATCCACCAAAGGATGGCACTATCCTACCGCCAACGATAGACGTGGATAAATACGAGTTGACAGAACAAGAACTGGCAGATATGACACCAATGAGACTTGCCGAGCGCATTCAACAAATGGAAGAAGCATTCAAGCTGCTTGGACCAGTGGAGGATGTGTTGAACCGCATCAAGTGCTTGGAGAAATGGCTCTTTGCAGGAAAAGACGTGCTCACCCTTGACGAGGCAAGCGTATTCCTTGACGCTTCAAAGAGTCAGCTTTACAAACTGACACGTACCTTTGCCATTCCCCATTACAAGCCAAACGGCAAGACCATCTATTTCAGCAAGGAAGAACTGGTGGAATGGATCAAGAAGCACCCTGTGAAAACAAAAGAGGTGTATGAGCAGGATGCCATACGCTATGTGATGAACAAACCCCTGAAGAGCAGATGACGATGGAAGAAATGAACGACATGAGCCTCTTTGAAAGCGCAGCGGACAATGCTGATTTGTTGGAAAAGTTGCTGAAGGCATCGCTTATCCATGCGGACGAGACCTACCAGATACCGCCACAGATAATATGGGTGGACAACTCGACCATAGCCACGCTTGGCAACTTCAGTGCCTCCACAGGCAAGGCGAAGAGCCGAAAGACGTTCAACGTGTCCGCTTTGGTAGCTGCCTCGCTTGCTAACGGAAAGGTGCTGCAATATACGGCAAAACTACCCGATGACAAGCGTAAGATACTCTACGTTGATACGGAGCAGAGCCGTTTCCACTGTCACAGCGTGATGCAGCGCATCCTCCGGCTTGCAGGATTGCCCGACAACATGAACAGTGAGAACCTTGTGTTCTTCGGACTGCGAGAGTACAGTCCCAACCTCAGACTGCGACTGATAGAATATGCCTTGCAGACGCAAAAGGGCTTTGGCTTGGTCATCATTGACGGCATAAGGGACTTGATGCTCGACATCAACAATCCGAGCGAGTCCGTCCATATCATCAACAAACTGATGCAGTGGTCAAGCCGCTATGACCTGCACATACATTGTGTCCTACACTTGAACAAGGGTGATGACAATGTAAGAGGTCACATAGGAACGGAACTCAGCAACAAGGCAGAGACGGTACTGGTGATAAGCAAGAGCAATTCGATGGCGAATGTGAGTGAAGTGAAACCGCTCAACATCCGAGACAAAGACTTTGCGCCCTTTGCGTTCCAAATAAACAAGGAGGGACTTCCAGAGATTGCCAAGGACTATGTGGTTGACTCCACCACAGCCAAACAGCCGAAGATGACAATAGCCGACATTACCGATGAGCAGCATGACAAGGCACTTGAAATGGCTTTCGGCAAGAAAGTGGTGTCAGGTTATGAGAATGTGATAAACGCATTGACAAAAGGATATACAACTATTGGTTTTGCCAGAGGTAGAACAGTGATGTCAAAGTTGCTGACCTTCCTATTGAAGAGCAAACTGGTGGTGAAGTGCGGCAATAACGAGTATTGCAGAATGAAGGATTATCCTTCGCTTCCGCTGCTTGAAGGGCAGGAGGTAAAGAAGTGAGGATGAAGCGAAAGTCACTTCAAAAACCACTTCATTCACCTCGGTGTATATATAGGTGTATATATAATAGTAGAACGGACGGATTTTGTGAAGTGGCATCATATTTAACTACATGGACATACGACAAAATGACTTCACAAAACCGTTCATTCACTCTGGTGTATATATAATAAGCGCACGAATGAACAAAAAATGAATGAAAGATGAACATACAACAAGCAAAGGAAATCAAACTCACGGACTATCTGAGCGCATTGGGACATCAGCCCAAACGATGCAGCAAGTCCACATCTTATTATCTGTCGCCATTGCATGCGGAGACAAAGCCATCGTTCAAGGTGAACTTCAGCCGAAACCAATGGTATGACTTTGCTCTTGGCAAGGGTGGCAACATCATTGCTCTTGCCCAACTTCTCTACAATACGGATGATGTGGGTGCTGCATTGCAGCATATAGCAGCGGACATGAACAACCCAAAGTCCACAAAGGCAAAACCTCCCATACCGACACAAGTAGAGACAGACAAGATGGACAAGGTACATATCCAAGAATTGTCCTACCCTGTGCTTATGTCGTACCTGCGTTCACGCCATGTGGATGCGGACATAGGTAAACGCTATTGCAAGGAGATCTGGTACACGTTTAAGGGCAAGCGGTATTTTGGTATAGCCTTTCCAAATAACAGGGATGGTTATGAGCTGCGTAACCCATATTATAAAGGTTGTTTGGGCGAGAAAGACATATCCTTGATACATTCACAGCAAGTTGGAGTGCAGGACAGATGCTGCATCTTCGAGGGGGTTATGGACTTTCTTTCGTACAAGACTTTGGAAAAGCGAGGCGACAATGTGATTTGCATACAAGAACCATGTGATTATATCGTGCTGAACTCCATCAGTAGCCTTGGGAAATGCATGGAACGATTGGCGTGTTATATTGCTATCCATTGTTATCTTGATAATGACCAAGCAGGAACGGTGGCTGCCCATACAATCATGGACTGTTATCAAAACAGGGCAATCAACGAATCCATAAGATATGCAGAATACAAGGATGTCAATGATTATCTTATCGGCAGAAAATCCATTATTCCGCATAAAGAGGATGTATAAAACGAAAATTTTCTACGGAGAAAGTCAATATTCTCCGTAGAAAACTATATTTTGCGTGATTTTTGCGTAGATTTCCGTACAAACATACTACACTTTTGAAAATATGTAGTAACTTTGTACAGAATTAAAGATGCAAATCATGGAAAAGCGTATGACAAATCCAAAATCTGAAGGCTATATCTCTGCAAAAGATATGGCAGGAAGAGCTGCATACTATAAAGTATTGCAAGCCGCCAAGAATGGCGAACTCACCAGAATAAAAAGAGGTGTGTATGCAACCGATGACCATTTGGCAAGTCAAATGCTTGATGTGGAAAAGGTTGTTCCTGGTGGTGTGTTGTGTCTGTATTCCGCTTGGTCACATTATCAGTTGACTACACAGGTACCACAAGAATATTGTCTTGCAATAAAAAGAGGCCGAAAAATCACCCTTCCAGATTATCCCCCAATTACACTATACCATTGGAGTGATACCGCCTTTAACCTAGGAATTACGAATACAGAGATTGAGGGTTTCAAGGTGAGGATATATGACGTGGAGAAATGTGTCTGTGATGCAGTAAAGTATAGAAACAAAATCGGCATAGATGTCTGTACGGAGATTATAAAGGAATATCTGAAACGCAGAGATCGTAATGTCAGCAAACTGATGAAATATGCCTCACAACTGAGAGTTGCCAAAACATTGGGAACATATCTACAAATGGAACTATAAAATAATAAATATGACAACGAAGAATTATGCTCGCTCGGTAAGAGCGAAACTGCTTAATATATCGAAAGAAGAGAATGTCTTCTACCAATCGATATTGACACGATACTTTCAGGAGCGTCTGTTGTACCGTCTGTCGGTAAGTCCATACAAAGAACGCTTTATATTGAAAGGTGGTGCATTACTGTATGCCCATGAGCATTTGAAAGCAAGACCAACATTGGACATAGATTTCCTTGGTCAACAGATTAGCCGTGAGTTGGACAATATCAAGGAGACATTCAGAAATTTATGCGACATAGAATGTCTGGAAGACGGAGTTGTCTTTGAAAAGGACAGCATTAGCGTAGAAGAAATCACTCTCAAAAAAGAATATAATGGTGTGCGAGTGCATGTCAAGGTAGGACTTGACACGGCAAGCCAAGTTATTTCCATGGATGTAGGCTTTGGCGACATCATAACTCCTGCACCCGTTGACCTTTCTTATCCGGTGTTGCTGGACACATTACCAGAAGTTGACATCTTGGCTTACTCTTTAGAGACCGTGGTGGCTGAAAAGTATCAGGCAATGATAGACCATGCGACAGAGAACAGCCGCATGAAAGACTTCTTTGATGTGTACAGAATACTAAAAGCAGGAAATATTGACTTGAACACATTGCAAGAAGCCATCACAGCCACGTTTGAGAATAGAGGCACCGCCATCTCTACGGAATATAGCCTTTTCGAGGATTCTTTTGCGACAGATGCCAAACGAAATATTATGTGGAATAGTTATTTGAAGAAAATCAAATTCAAGGAACCACTAACCTTCCAAGAAGTTTGGACATATATCACACAGGAACTGAAACAATACATGGAAAAATAACAGTTCACCAAGAATTTGCCAAGCTCTCCGTTTCGGAGGGCTTTTTTTATGCCCTTTTCATAAGCAAAGATTATAAGGATGTAAACGATTGTCTAATAGGGAGAAAGAAAGTATGAGGGAAGCAAAAGTGGAATATGACGATATAGCGGATATACACTGGTGGATGGTGGATCATATTCACTATCTGCCAGCCATGATATATGCTGTATTGTTGATAGATATAGTATCAATCGTTGTCATCATCAAACATAGCAAGGGGCTGGAGCAAGACGAGGTATTGGAACGATTGAAGATAGGATGCAGTGTGGCAGTGTTCCTGCTTGGGATGCTGTTGGTGTATTATATAGCATATCTGTTTTGGTAAGGTGATATGGGAAAGTTTGAAAAACGATAGTTTTCTACGGAGAATATTCATTTTCTCCGCAGAAAACTGTTGTATTGAATTTGGATGTTCAGAAGCAATGAAGCAGGAATCCCCATAACTGATTCTATCTGTAAAGCCATTTCTGTGGATAGTTGTCTTTTCCCAGAAATTGTTTCATTTAAAGCTATCAATTCGATATTAGCTTTTTCTGACAATTGCTCTACAGACAGTCCCGACGCAACAAGCTCGTCGTTTATCAGTTCTCCAACATGAGTGGGCACATAGGGAATGGCGTTTGAAAAATCATATGTAGCCATAATAAAGTACGATCATTAATTATCAACTCGAATATCATTATGAATATTGATATCGTTGTGTACATATCCTCTTTGTTCTAGTAAATCGAGACATTCGGTATATATCGTGCCACGATGTCTAGGGTCTTTTATTGTCACAACGACAACAACGTCTTGCGAAAGTACTTCTCCGTCTCTCTCCAAAGCTTGTACAGCTGCATCACGGTAGAGTCCAGTGAGTTTCAGTGCCCATTTTCTGTTTTCTCCCAATGCCTTTCTCCTGTTAGTGTCAGTCATCTTGGAAAGATCAACATAATACTTCTTGATAGGTTGATATTTATCTCCCTGTTCAATCAGCATACGTTCTTCTGCGAACTCCTTTTTGAAAGCTTTTGAGCTATAAATCGATGCATTGAGTACATTAACGGCATCTTTTGATGTTCTTGACTCATTGCGCATCATACCTTCGCCCAATTGAACATGTTCAACATGGTCATAAGTTTCCAATAGAACATCCACTTGACTTTGGCAATACTCACAACCTTGCCCCGCATTAATTACAGGATTCACAGCCATTGACAATGTAATTTCACCGATGAAATAACCGTTTTCAACCAAACTTTGTGGGTATGGAAAATCCAAAGAAACAATATTTGTTCCTTTCTGTAAAGTCTGATGAAAAACCATAGTGCACTCATCAGCATCGTTGTTAAGCATATCTGTAATAACAGATGGCAAACCGAACCCCATTTCCCTGCGAAGTTCTTCTGGCGTTTTCGATAAACCTACAGGGTAATCAGAGTTGTGAACAAGCAATGCTTTCAAAAGCAAGGGATTGCATTCACCTCCAATCATCTGATTAAGATTAGCAGCCAAAGCTGTAATTCGTGGAGTAGAAAAACTAGTTCCACTCCAGCGGCAAAACTGTCTTCCCCATTCTGAAAACAGGGACAGATGTGTATCCATATTGCCGCCATAGTGCACCAAATCTGGCTTTACTGCATTTTCAACACCAGGACCAATGCGAGAAAAAGGACTTCTGTCATTTTCTTTAGCATCATTATTGGTAGTTTTCTTATGAGCTATAGATCCTACAACGAGACTAAGCAAAGAATCGGCGCCATCAGTAATTCTTTGATTTTCTGCTCTTGGATCAACATTACCTGCAGATTTGCAAATCAAGATTCTGTTGTCTTTCTGCAAGCTGTCCAATGCGATGCCCAAGTCGGAATATCTGTCATTATCTATCGTTTTTGTTGTACCTTGCGAGAGATTCCAGATTTTTATATCTGGATGTTTAGCGATAGAATTTTGAATGTTGGCTACCAACTCGTTTTCGTATATTTGGGTTCTGTCTGTATTGACAATACAACTCTTTATTTTACAAGGTCCACATTTCGTCAAATCTTTATTTTCAAGAAAATCACCATAGTTGATGACACTTGCAACAGCAGTTCCATGACTTCTGTTTATGTCTTCATCTTCCAAATCAGCGATATTATCTTCATCATCAATCATCCAAGGACGCAGGTAATCATTATCGCCAACACCAGAATCCAACAAGCCTACCACAGGATATGTTGCGCCTTCCAATGGTGTCATCACTTCGATGCTGGAGTTGTCTTCGTCTGGGGCAGTTTCAAATTCTATTGTAGGCATTTTTCTAACCGCCAAGACACAATCCATGGATGCAATAGCCTGAAGTGCTTCCTCTGACACATGTTCCAAGGAAAACAAGCGTAAGCTACTAGCATAATTCAGCTCTTCTAATTCAACTCCAAATTCCTTGCATTTTATACTCAAAGCAATACGAGAACGATGATTGTACTCACTATTCAGATAATCAACCAACTGCAGTTTGAGACGGTCATTTTCTTGAATGCTATCATCAACAACAGCCTTGTATCGAGAAATGTTTTCTATTGCAGACAAACCAATCTTTTTGTCTTTCGGCAGATTGGCTGTATTTACCACCTTAAAACCTCGCTCCATTTTCTTCAAATCATTGGCGGTATCAATCTTTACCAAGATTTTACCTACCGATGTGACTCCTAGAACATTTCGTTTAGAGTTTACATCCATCATTTTTCGCACTGCTGGACGATGAGATTTAGCTGTTGCTTTTTTGTTCAGTGTAATCTCTGTAAGCACAGGCATCGTTCTATTTGCATCAGAGAATAATTCTGAGAACAACTCCAATTGATCGTAAACCCTTTCTGCATTAACGGAAATAGCAGTATCATTAACCCACTTTGGTAATTCACTGCCGCCACCAGCTTCCGTCAAGAAATTGTCTGTTTCTCCCCTAAAAGATACATTTTGTATAGGATATTCTTTTGCCATAATTCACTATTTTTTAGATAATACATTTCTGACCAATCTTGCACTAAGATTTAGTTTTTGTACAATCTTGGCTTGACTAACTCCGTTTGTGTTAAGGAACATGATGAGTTTATCTTGTGCTTCGTCTTTTCCTTCGAACTCAAAGATAGTAACAAGTAAGTCCTCATATTCAATAGCTTTGCTTCCATTGATAACGCCCTTCACTTTTAGTTTGTTAAATATCGTAGAGATGTCAGAGGGAGACATTTTTTTTGTTAAGTCACAAACCGTTTTCATCTTTTGTCCATCCTCTACAAAAGGACAATTGAACCCAGATGTTAAGTCCAGAATTATTTTTTTTCTTGCTTCGTCATCAGGCATTCCGACTTCAATTTTTGTTGTGAAGCGTCTCCAAACGGCCTTGTCTAACAATTCGGGATGGTTTGTTGCTGCAATCAGAACGCAAGAAGTTGGCATGGAGTCAATGTTTTGAAGCAAGCTGTTGATGACACGCTTCAGTTCTCCCAGCTCGTGATTGTCGTCACGTGCCTTGGCTATTGCATCAAATTCGTCAAGAAACAAGATGCATGGCATGCTACTAGCATAGCTGAATATTTTTCTTAAGTTCTTTGCTGTACTACCAAGAAGTGATGAAACAATTCCATCCAATCTTGCTACCACCAATGGTAAATTGGTGTTTTCACTGACATAGTGAGCTATAGAGGTCTTGCCACAACCAGGTGCTCCGTAAAGAAGCATGGACTTAGGCATATTAACCCCTGCCTGTTCCAGTTCGTCACTGTGCCTCACCAACTCAATGAATTCACCTACTTGCCTTCCGACATTATCAGAAAGGACAATATTGGTACGTGTTGAGTCTTCGGGAATTACTTCTACTATTTGCAATTTGCTGTCCGAATCTAAAGGTAACATACGCATGGCATCAGCTGTTGCAGAACTTCTTGTGTTAGAGTTTTGAATTTGCTCTTTGATGCAACGAGCCAATTGAATGTTGCCCTCGGCTTCAAGACGAGTAGCTAAACGATTGGAGTAACTTATGATTTTTCTCCTATCGTTATTCAATCCTCCTTCTATAATTCTTAATATATCTGATGACATATGGCTTGTTATACATGTTATTATTATTTTTTGAATACAAAAGTAATAAAATAAAATCCAATGCGGCAAACATATTGAAACATTAACTCATTTTTAACACAAAACGTACATAAAACCAAAATATCTGTACGAATACCTCTGTTTTATGTTGTATTTCGTATTAAACAAGTACATATTACAAGATTTAAACAGATAAGGTATTCTATACTTAAAAACATCCGTCTAAGTATAAGGAAGAAATATGCGAAAACTAACAGAAGAAGCTGATTAAAGTATGATTGAGAGTATAATATATGATTATAATTTGAATATATCTTAAACTTTGATGGTCATACTTTACAAAATTCTTTTATGTCGGATTTTACTCTTTACTTTGCACTCGCAACTGGCACTTTTGCCACTGCATAGAGTATAAATCATCTATAAAACAAAGTATTATATGAGTCCATTTTTGATATTCGCCATCAGCCTTACCATTGCATACGCTATCTACTATGCGGTGATGATAACCAGAGACCTGTATGGTAAGAAGGAAGAAGCCAAGAGCAACGAGGAAGTGTTTGACATTAGCAACATAACGGAAGAGGAAGCCGCAGTAGCCGTCAATGAAAGCGATGGTGGCTTTAGCGTTGCCGACAAGCAATACGACACAAGTTTCCAAGACGGCACATCATACGATGAGGGCTATGGTATGGGAACAGAGAACAACGGAATGAGTGATTATTCTCCAGAAACGGATTCTTCCGGCAGAGAAGATGATGTTGATGAAGACGAAGGAAATGATGTCAACCAACAGAAGCCGAAGAACACAGCCGAGTCATTGCAGGAAAAGATGGATGGGCAGATGGAGTCCACTTCTCCCATATGGATAGACGGACTATGGCAGGACGACTTCACGGAGAGCCTATTGAAACAAGGCGAGACAAAGCCAGGACAACCAAACATCAAAACAATACCAGTCAAGGATGAAATTTAGCCATATCATAAAGAATGTAGTAAGTTCCTTTGTCTTTGCGCTGCTCCCCCTGTCAGCATCAGCCAAATGCGGTAATGTGGACTATAGCTGGGGAGCAGACGCACTGGCAGGGATGCACGACTATGTGGTGACGATGATGCTGTATGTGCTGTATCTGACATACGCTGTCGCTGCTGTGATGGTGATTATATCCGCTTTGCAGATATACATCAAGATGAACACAGGGGAAGATGGTGTTACCAAGTCCATACTGACGCTGATAGGAGCCTGTCTGTTTATGATAGGTGCATCCATCCTGTTCCCAGCATTCTTTGGCTACCAGATTTAAGACTCAACTGCAGAAGAGTATATCATATGAAAGCGACAACACCTTTCTATATAATTATAATAAGGTGTTGCCAAACGAATCATTAACAAGTAAAACAAGAAAGAATGTTTAAGAAAACAACAAACTATCTGAAGAAGAACGCCAAGAGTGTCCTTTCTTCTGAACGCTTGAAAACATTGGCGCTAATGCTCCTTGTGGGCGGTGGCGTTGCCATGGCGCAGAACTCGGCAGGTGACTACACGGCAGGTACAACTGCGCTTACAACAGTGACGGAGGAAATTGCCAAGTATGTGCCTATCGTGGTCAAACTCTGCTATGCCATTGCAGGTGTTGTAGCCGTAGTGGGTGCTATCAGCGTTTACATCGCCATGAACAACGAGGAGCAGGATGTCAAGAAAAAGATCATGATGATTGTAGGAGCATGTATCTTCCTCGTGGCAGCAGCACAGGCATTGCCATTGTTCTTCGGTGTGACCAACTAACGAGTGAGAGTTATTCCGTGCATATTCAGTAAGTGAGAAACGACGTGAAGAATGGCAAGAGAAGAGCAGGAAATCCGCTACCCCGATTACCCACTGTTCAAGGGACTCCAGAAGCCCCTTGAATTCATGGGAATACAAGGGCGGTATATCTATTGGGCAGCAGCCACGGCAGGAGGAGCCATCATTGGCTTCATTGCCGCCTACTGTCTGATGGGTATCATTGCAGGACTGATCGTGTTGGTCGTGGCAATCACTACGGGTGCAGGTCTCATCATGTTCAAACAACGGAAAGGACTGCATACCAAGAAGAACGACCAAGGAGTGTTTATCTATGCCTACAGCAAGCGCATATAAAAATGTGAAACAAAAAAGTATCGACATGACCAAGATGTGGATGACAAGTAGAAAGTGAACGACTGGTAGGCTCATTCTCCCCCAAGGGTGTGGGCCTACCTTTATTTGTTTCAGCGAAAGTATCGCATCTTTGACATAAAAGAATGGTTATGAGCATGAAAGCAAAGAACATTATCATTATGGCATTGGCTGGCATATTGCTGACCGCATGCAAGGACAAGACCTACAAGCCACCCACATTGGATGCCATGAGGAGTGCTGACAAGGCAAGAGCTGCTTGGGCGAGAGAGGCAGAAGAACATCCTGCGACCGTGGAAACACCAATAAGCAGGATGGATTCCACTGCAAAGGATAGTGTATCAACCCTTTATAGCGAAGAAAGCTACAATACCTCTTATCAAGAGAATGACAACAAATCATCCAGTATGGGAGAAAATCATCAATCATCCGAAGAAACAGAAGAATAAACGAATATGGTACTATATGTAATCTTATTTTTCGTGGCAATCTGCATTGGCATGGCCATATCGGTCTATGCCTTTGGTACTGGTGGCAAGCGGAAGAAAATCTTTCAGGACATCTACTTCTCCGTGGAAGACACGGACGGTATCGGTGTGCTCTATACAAAGACTGGAGAGTATTCTGCCATCCTGAGAATGGAGAACCCAGTGCAGAAGTATTCTGCCAATATAGACAGCTATTATGAGTTCACCAATCTGTTTGCTGCCATCGCACAGACTCTGGGTGAAGGCTATGCCCTGCACAAGCAGGACATCTTTACCAGAAAGCAGTTCAAGGATGAGAGTGACAAGGACCATGAGTTCCTGTCAGAATCCTACTTCCGCTATTTCAACGGAAGAGAATATACGGACAGCATGACCTATCTGACCATTACGCAGGAGAACAAGAAGAGCCGTCTGATGTCTTTCGACAACAAGAAATGGCGAGATTTTCTGGTGAAAATCAGAAAGGTGCAAGACCAACTGAAGGATGCCGGTATCAAGTCGGAGTTCTTGAACAAGCAAGAAGCAAGTGTGTATGTTGACCGCTTCTTTGCCATGAACTTCCGTGACAAGGCGGTGAGCATGACAGGATTCAAGGTAGATGACGAGACGATAGGTATGGGTGACAGACGCTGCAAGGTGTATAGTCTGGTGGATGTCGATAGTGCCAATCTGCCGACGCAAATACGCCCATTCACCAATATCGAGGTGAACAACACCAGCATGCCAGTGGATCTGGTAGCATTGGTGGACAGCATTCCTGGTGTGGAGAGTGTGGTGTATAACCAAATCATCTTTGTGCCGAATCAGAAGCGTGAGCTTGCCCTGCTCGACAAAAAGAAGAACCGCCATGCCAGCATGCCGAACCCAAGCAATCTGATAGCCGTAGAGGACATCAAGCGAGTGCAGGAGGTAATAGCGAGAGAAAACAAGCAGCTGGTATATACCCACTATAATCTGATCGTGACGGTGAAGCCAGATACGGACATACAGAAGTGTACCAACCATCTGGAGAATGCCTTTGGCAGGATGGGCATCCATATCTCGAAACGAGCCTATAACCAGTTGGAACTGTTCGTCAACTCATTCCCCGGCAACTGCTATGAGATGAATGACGACTATGACAGATTTATGACGTTGGGCGATGCTGCCACCTGCCTGATGTACAAAGAAAAGATTGTGCATAGCGAGGACACACCATTCAAGGTCTATTATACCGACCGCCAAGGAGTGCCAGTAGCCATCGACATATCAGGAAAAGAAGGGCGAAACAAACTGACCGACAACAGCAACTTCTTTGTCCTCGGTCCTTCGGGAAGCGGCAAGAGCTTTTATGTCAACTCGATGGTGCGCCAAGCCCATGAGCAGGACACCGACATCGTGCTGGTAGATACAGGAAACTCATATGAGGGACTATGTGAATACTTTGGAGGCAAATACATATCCTACACAGAAGAACATCCTATCACGATGAACCCTTTCAAAATCAAGCGAGAGGAATGGAACATTGAGAAGTTGGGATTCCTGAAGAACCTGGTGATGCTGATATGGAAAGGAAGTCAAGGCACGGTGAGCAAGACCGAAGACAGACTGATAGAGCAAGTCATCAACGAGTATTACGATGCCTATTTCACCACCAAGAGAGTGAGCAACCTCTGTTTCAACACTTTCTATGAGTTCAGTACTGAGCGACTGCCGAAGATATGCGAGGAGAACGGTCTGCATGGCATAGACCTGTCATCCTACAACTATCTGTTGAAAGACTTCTATAAAGGAGGCAGCCATGATGTGACGCTGAATGAGAATATGGACAGCAGTCTGTTTGATGAGACCTTCATCGTCTTCGAAATCGACAGTATCAAGGATGATCCACTGCTCTTTCCACTGGTGACACTCATCATCATGGACGTGTTCCTGCAGAAGATGCGCATCAAAAAGAACCGAAAGATGCTCATCATCGAGGAGGCATGGAAAGCCATCGCCTCGCCCATGATGGCGGAATACATAAAATATCTGTATAAGACCGCCAGAAAGTTCTGGGCAAGCGTGGGTGTGGTGACGCAGGAGATACAGGACATCATCGGAAGTGAGATAGTTAAGGAAGCCATCATCAACAACTCTGATGTGGTGATGCTGCTCGACCAGAGTAAGTTTAAGGAACGCTTCGATACTATCAAGGCAATACTCGGTTTGACCGATGTGGACTGCAAGAAAATCTTCACCATTAACCGTTTGGAGAATAAGGAAGGACGCAGTTTCTTCCGTGAAGTGTTCATCAGACGAGGACAGACCAGCAATGTGTATGGTGTGGAGGAACCGCATGAGTGCTATATGACCTACACCACGGAGCGAGCGGAAAAGGAAGCGTTGAAGCTATACAAGCGAGAGTTGAAATGCAATCATCAGCAAGCCATCGAAGCCTATTGCAGGGATTGGGATGCAAGTGGTATCAGCAAGAGCCTCGCCTTTGCTCAAAAGGTAAATCAGGCAGGAAAAGTACTGAATTTAGGGAACAAAAATAAAAAGTAATCAAAGATGAAACGACTTCTATCCATCATAATGCTGATAGTCTGTGTGTTGGCAAAGGCTGACGCACAGTACTACAGCGTGAACTATGACAGGCAGACGGTGGCTGCTATGGCAGCTGCATACGGAACGGAAGCCGTGGCAGAGGCATACTATAACGAGCAGGTGCAGAACATCTTGAAGCACTATAATGCAGCAGAAGTGGCAAGTGCCGGCATCTTCGCCTCAAAATTCTTGGAACGCAAGGCAATGACGGATTTGGGCATCTGGAACAGTAGCACAGAGAACTACTATTACCGCCGTATCTACAACATGGTGTCAGGCAAAATCATGCCGAAGATATGGACGGTGGCAGGAATGATGCTGAAAAGTCCGCAGACTGCCCTGTATTGGGGAACCTATCTGATGAAGATATGTGACGACACCAAGAACCTGTGCATGCAGTTTGAGAGTGTGGTAACAAACAGCACCCTCACATTCTCAGACATCGCCTTTCTACAAATCAACCAGGAGATAGCTGCCATACTGAAACTTTCAGAGATTGGCAACGTGGATTGGAAGAAGATGTTGGACGATTTGTCGAAGGTGCCAGGCAATTTTACAGTGGACAATCTGAAAGCCGACATCGACAATCTGTATAAGGCAGGAGCCAACCTTGCAGGAGCGGGAATGAACAATATCGGCAATGCCCTGTTGCAGAGCAGCCAGTTCAACGACCTTTTCCTAGGCAAGCTCAGCGCAGCCATCGACATTGTGGATAACTATTCCTCGCTGTTCAAAAGTCTCGACAAGAGCGTAGGCAACACCATCTTGGGCATGATTGGAGGCAAGGACAACGTGGCAGGACTTTTCTCTCTTGCCAACTATAACCTCACCTCATGGATGACGGACTATCTGGATGAGACGGCAGGAAACTACTACACGCAAAGATGGTATATCGCCCGACGAGACCAAGGACGGGAAAAACTGTGCGACTATGTACCGCCCACCGATGACAACAGCATCTTGAAAGGCGACCACTGGTACAGAATCAACACCAAGGATGCCAACTTCTATCCCAACAATAGCCAAAAGGAAGCCATCCTGCAAAACTCGGAGAATCATGCAGGATGGTCAAGGACAAGGGTGCAACAGCTCAACAACCAGAATGATGGCTTTACCTACAGTATCAGCTATTGGTTGAACAGCTACATCATCAGTAGCAAGAAAAAAGGACAGAAACAGAAGGCATACGCCTACGAGATACAGGTGTACAAGAGTTGGAACAGGACAGAAGAAGTGTATGAGGCAGTCTTTGACTCCTATTCGATGGACTTGAACACCTTTAGGGCACAACTGCAAGCCAGGTTGAGCGAATGGAATGACAACGAGGAAGGCTATACCTATTATATAGGCAGTGATGCACGCAACTACTATCAGGCAACCGATGCCGCCAAACTGAAGGGATGCGAGAGCGTGACCATTAGTGTGACATGCAGCGACGGTGTGCAGTTGGGGCAAGGCACCACACAATACAAATGCAAGAGTTGTGGCGGTTCGCTGAATGACCACAGCAAGAAATGCGCCATGACAACATCTGTGACAGAGAACAACCTTGACCTCTCGGACTTGTATAAACAAGAGCAGGAAGCCAATGCCAAGATAGCCTCTCTGCAATCTCAAATCAGTCAGTTGGAAGCCGAGAACAAGTCACTTGTCAAGCAAATCGCCAATGCAAGTGTGGAAGATGCAGCCAAGTATCGGGAGCAATACAACAAGAACAAGGCTTCCATCGAACAACTGAACAAAGAACTTGCCACATGGCAACAGAAACAAAGGGAAATAGAGGAAGCCAAGGCAAAGGCAGGAAAGGACAATGACGTGGCGACGGATGACTACTATCGCATACCAGCCATTATGAACGACTGCAAGAGTGCCTACAACCTGACTTGGCAAGGGGAAGGAACATGGAGCGGCTATACTTACATTCGAAAAGCCACCATGCCCAACATCAACGGCATCATCACCTTCAAGGCAACATTGAGGATTGCCAGAAAGCCGAAATATTTCTTGGGCATCAAGATACACAGAGCCATCCTGCAGATCAGTTGGGAGCTGACATCGGAATACACCAACACCTCGGTAGTGGATGTGATAACGCTTGACCCAAGCAAGACCGAGCAGGAAAAGGCGGACGAAGTGAACAAGCGCATCTCGGAAATCGCACAGGAATATCCATCGTGCAAGATAACCACCGAATATGCTAAGAGCGCACCTGCCGATGACAATAACACCGATGATACCTTTCATCTGCTATGGTCGAGCGATAGATTAGAGATAGCCAGAGAGGTGGACAGCAGAATCACCAAGATATACGCAGACTTGGTGTCGTTGGAGAAGATGATGCACTACAAGCGCAACATCATCGACGTGCTGATGGACATCGCTCCACATATCAATGCTGACGAAGGACGACGGTTGAGTCTTGTGGAAAAATGCAAGAAACGTTGGTTAAGGAAAGCTGCCGACACCAAACATTCTGATGATTATCACGGCAAGTTTAATGATGAAGACAATGAAAATGAGAAATAGAAAAGAATACAAGGCCGATGCAGCGGAGAGGGTTGCAGGGTCAGTGAGCAAGAAGCGACGAATGGATATTGTGAGAACATTGCTGGTAGCAATCTTGCTCCTCGCCCTCCCCTCTAAAACATTCGCCCAATGGGGATTTGATGTTGCCAGCGTGGAAGCCTACATCAATGATCACAAGAAACAGCGGAGTCTGTTGCTCGCACGAAGCACGTTGGAATACAGCAATAAACTATTGCACAGTTACAGTAAGGACGAGACCAAGGCATACAAGGAACTGAACGTTGACCTTGACAAGTACACCAGGGCATTTGATGTGATAGATGTGCTATATCAAAGTTTAAGAACCAGTCTGAACGTGTACTCCACCTACGAGGGTGTGAGCGGCAGAATATCGGACTATAAGAAGCTGTTGGATGACTACAACAAAAAAGTCATCAAACGAAAGCGCATCTCGCTTGCCGATACCATACTGATAGGCATCAACCGACGAGCCATAGAGAATATCGCAAATGAAGGCGAATACCTCTACAAAAGCGTGAGCGACTTGGTGCTGTATGCCACAGGAGCGGCAGCGTGTTCCACGGCAGACCTTCTTGTGGTATTGGAAAGCATCAACACCTCGCTTGACAATATAGAGAAGCATCTGAACAAAAGCTACTTTGAGTCGTGGCGATATATCCAAGTGCGCATCGGCTATTGGAAAGAAAAGGTTTACCGAACCAAAAGCAAGCAGCAAATACTGGAAGATGCCTTCGGTCGGTGGCGAGTGGCAGGTAAACTTGGATATTAGTTAAGTGAAGAGTGAAGTATGAAGAATTCATTTGTTAGCAAACAGTGAGAGTTAGTAACCCTTATATATAATAATGTATAGACATGGATAGAAAGAAAACAAAGGCAGGAGCTATATTACTATTGTTGGGCATAGCCATGACAGGCAATGCCCAGAGTTATGTGACATACAATCATGACAGTTCGAAAAAGAACCAGATAACGGTAATGGAAATAGGTAGCGGAAGTCTGTCACCAGAATTGTACTATCAGTTACTGCACAGCAGTTACAAGAAATCGGCTGCGAGTAAGAACAAACTCGGTTTTCGTACCACGGCAGGAATCGGAGCTTACAATCAAGTGGAATATGCCGAAGCCATCGACTCTGCCCTGGCCAAAAGAGCAGAGATTGAGGCGTTGAATATGGCAGACCGTCAGATTGACCTCGCCTGGAAAGTGGAAGGAAGCAAAATCAACAGCAAGATGAATGCCTTCAAGAGCAACATCGACCGCATCCTGCCTGTAGGCGGATCCATCGGTGACAAGCAACGCTGGACAGAATACTATCATGTCTATGAGACAGCCATCAAAGCCACCAAGGATGCCTATATGCCCAATGCTAAGCGTAAGAAGATGTACCTACAGATTTATGCAGATGTGGCAAAACAGAACGAGACACTTGTGAAGCAACTGGTGCAGATGTCGAATGCCAGCAAGACCAAGGAATTGTTGACAGCAAACGGCAACTACCAGACCGCCAACAAACGAAGTATCATCAGCAGTGCATCCAGCAAATGGCGAGAGGCAGGAATGGCAGTGAGAAACAACACATCTTCTGGCAGTAATAACGGCTCGAATGAGGATGACAATGATTTGAAAATAAACAGATAAGGAGTTATGGCAGACAACAGCAGCATATTATCCGACTTCGGCATCAACATCTTGGAAGAAGAGATTGATGACGTGATATTCCAGACCAACGAGTTTCTGTGTGATGCTACTTTTACAGGCTCGAATGGGCCTTTTTGGTGGGTTGTACAGATGTGTATGGCATTAGCAGCCCTCTTCTCCATCGTGGTGGCAGCGAATATGGCTTACAAGATGATGGTGAAGCATGAGCCACTGGATGTGATGAAACTATTCAAGCCACTGGTGATAAGCATCATCCTCTGTTGGTGGTACCCACCAGCCGATACTGGTATGACAAATAGTGGTAGCAGTTGGTGCGTATTGGACTTCCTGAGTTACATTCCAAACTCCATCGGAAGTTATACCCATGACCTTTATGAGGCGGAAGCCACACAGATAGAGGACAAGTTTACGGAAGTTCAGCAGCTTATCTATACCAGAGACACGATGTACACCAACGTACAAGCTCAGGCAGACATTGCCCATAAGGGAACAACAGACCCGAATCTGGTGGAGTCGACCATGGAGCAGACAGGTGTGGATGAAGTGACCAATATGGAAAAGGACGCAGCCAAGCTGTGGTTTACCTCACTGACTGCAGGAGCCGTAGTGAACATCGACAAGATAGTAATGCTGATAGCATTGATCGTCTTCCGTATCGGTTGGTGGAGCACCATCTATTGTCAACAGATACTGTTGGGAATGCTGACGATATTCGGACCGATACAATGGGCGTTCTCGCTACTGCCGAAATGGGAAAGCAGTTGGGCAAAGTGGCTGACAAGGTATCTAACCGTGCATTTCTATGGAGCCATGCTCTACTTCGTGGGCTTCTACGTGTTGTTGCTCTTTGACATTGTACTCTGCATACAGGTGGAGAACCTGACGGCTATCACCGCCAGTGAGCAGACGATGGCGGCGTACTTGCAGAACTCGTTCTTCTCGGCAGGGTATCTGATGGCAGCAAGTATCGTGGCTTTGAAGTGTCTGAACTTGGTTCCAGACCTTGCGGCATGGATGATACCAGAGGGCGATACCGCATTCTCTACCAGAAACTTCGGTGAGGGTGTGGCACAGCAAGCCAAAATGTCGGCACAGGGAATACTTGCCCATGTAATGCACTGATAAAGGTAAAAAGATAAAAGAGTAAAAAGGTAAAACAATAACGAAATAGCAATGGTAATCAAGAATTTAGAGAATAAGGTGAAGTTGGTGACTATCATCTGTAGCCTGTTTCTGGTTGGGTGTGTGCTGATAAGCATCAGCAGCATCTGGACGGCGAAGAACATGGTGGTGGATGCACAGAACAAAATCTATGTGTTGGACGGCAATGTGCCTATTCTGGTGCAGCGTACGACGATGGACGAGACACTGGATGTGGAAGCAAAGAGTCATATCGAGATGTTCCATCACTACTTTTTTACATTGGCACCAGATGACAAGTACATCAAATACACGATGGAGAAAGCCATGTACCTGGTGGATGAGACTGGATTGGCGCAGTACAATACGCTGAAAGAAAAGGGTTTCTACTCCAACATCATGGGAACAAGTGCCGTGTTCAGCATCTTCTGTGACAGTATCAAGTTCAACAAGGAGAAGATGGAGTTTACCTACTACGGCAGACAGCGCATCGAGCGCAGAACCAATGTGCTGACACGTGAACTGGTGACGGCAGGACAACTAAAACGAGTTCCGAGGACTGACAACAACCCACATGGATTGCTGATAGTGAACTGGAGAACCTTGCTCAACAAGGATATTGACCAGAAGACGAAGAGCAACTATTGAAGGTAAAAGGGTAAAGAAGTAAAAAGGTAAAAAAGAAATAACGATGAATACAAAAGGATTTAAGCAGATGCTCATTGGGGAGAAGATGCCCGACAAGGACGACCCAAAATACAAGGAACGCTATGAGCGAGACGTGAGAGCTGGAAGAAAGTTTGCCAGGATGTGCAGAATCGACAAGGCTGCAGCCAAGGTGCAGAAATTTGCCGACTTGCATAAGACAATGTTCCTGGTCATTGTGTTCGGTTTTGTGGGTGTGAGCTTCAGTTTCAACATCTATCGCATGGCAAGAGCTTATCACTATCAGGGAGAGCGACGCACCGCCACGGAGAGACAGGACTCGCTGATAAAGGCTCGCCATCAGAATATGGGGAATGCAAAGAACATAGTAAGGACCAATGAGGATGCACGCCATCCTCATAAAGACAAATAACGATGAAGCTGACAGAAAGAATCAATTTCAGACAACCCAAGTACATGCTACCTGCGATTGTCTATCTTCCACTGCTCGGTGCATCCTACTTTATCTTCGACCTCTTTGATACCAAGGTGGCGGAGAAGAAGGATGCCAATATGCAGACCACGGAATATCTGAATCCGAACCTGCCACAAGCCCATATCAAGGGCGGTGACGGTATTGGAGGAAAGTATGAGAACATGTTGAACGCCTACGGCAAGATAGAAGACCATAGTGCCGTGGAGAATATAGACCGAGACAATGAGCAAGAAAAAGAAGAATACCAAAGTAAGTATTCGGATGCAGAACTGCAACAGTTGGATGCCGAAGCCAAGAGGCAAGCTGAACTGGAGAAAACGAGAGAAGCGCAAGAAGCCCATGAGCGACAAAGAGAGAATGCCGCGTTGGCGGAGTTGAACAAGGCACTTGCCGAAGCAAGACTGAAAGGACAGCAAGCCACGCAACAGAACTCATCGTCTTCAGCAACAGCATCCGATGAAACAACAGCTACAGCCAAGGGCGGTATCAATATTGAGAGCAAAATCAAGGTGAATGAAAATGCCCGAAAGGAAACTGACGAGAATGATAAGCCAAGTGAAGTGGTGAAAAAGGTGAAGACATCATCGGATTACTTCAATACCTTGGCAGTGAATGAGAAAGAGCCGACACTGATAAAGGCTATCATTGACGAGAATGTGAAAGCCGTGGATGGAAGTCGTGTGCGCTTGCGCTTGCTTGATGATGTGGAAATCGGTGAGATTGTGGTGAAGAAAGGCGCATACCTGTATGCCATCATGAGCGGTTTCAGTTCACAACGAGTGAAAGGCACGGTGAAAAGTGTGTTGGTGGATGACGAAATAGTGAAAATCAACCTATCACTCTATGACACAGACGGCATGGAAGGCTTGTATGCGCCAAGCAGCCAGTTCCGTGAGACCACCAAGGATGTGGCAAGCGGAGCCGTAACCGGCAATGTGGATATGAATACCACCAATACAGGCAGCAGTTTTTCGCAATGGGGCATGCAGACCATGCAGAATGCCTATCAGAAAACAAGCAATGCCATAGGAAAGGCTATCAAGAAGAACAAGGTAAAGTTGAAATTCGGAACCTTTGTGTACTTGATAAACAGCAAAGATACCAAGAGCAAGTAAACATTAAACACGACAAAGAAAACATTACACCCATATGAATATAAAGAAGACCATTGGCACACTGATGATGTGTGCGATAAGTGCCACTCCGATGATGGCACAACAGACCTGTGCGGAGAGCTATCAGCCCTGCACCTACCAGGAGATGGAACAACTGACTGTGAACGAGCAAGTGACTACCGTCATTACGGCAAGTGAACCCATCCGCTTTGTGGATATATCCACCGACAAGATAGCAGGAGACCAACCCATCAACAATACCGTGCGCCTGAAGCCCAAGGAGGGACTGCATGAAGATGGTGAAGTGCTTGCCATCGTGACCATTGTGACAGAACGCTATCGCACCCAGTATGCGCTACTATATACCACCAGACTGCAAGAGGCAGTGACGGATAAGGAGATACAACAGATAGAGAAGAATGCCTATAACAATCCTGCGGTCACATTGTCCTCTACGGACATGGCTCGTTACGCTCGTCAGATTTGGAGCTCGGAAGCCCATGTGAACAATGTGAAGACCAAAGCGCATAAAATGGTGATGCGACTGAACAACATCTATTCATCGGGCGACTATTTCTTCTTGGACTTCTCGGTGGAGAACAAGACAGACATACCGTTTGACATAGACCAAATACGATTGAAGCTGACGGACAAGAAGACCACAAAGGCAACCAACTCGCAGATGGTAGAGTTACATCCAGTCTTCACGTTGGAGCAGACCAAGCGTTTCCGCTATGGCTACCGCAATGTGCTTGTCATTCGGAAAATGACATTCCCGAATGACAAGCAATTAACTATCGAAATGACGGAGAACCAAATCAGCGGTCGCACCATCTCATTGAAAGTGAACTATAGCGATGTGTTGTCAGCCGACTCATTCAATCCGATTTTTCTAAAATAGCAATCATATCCAATGGAAGAAAGCAAGGAGCTACAAGGATTTTACAAGATATTCAGGGCGGTCATCTACATATCCGTGTTGATGGAGTTCTTTGAGTATGCCATAGACCCAAGGGCGATAGACGGCTTTGGCGGTGTGGTGTGCGACCTGCACGACCGCATCAAGCAGTGGTTCATCTACCATGACGGCAACCTGGTGTATAGCAAGGTGGTGACGTTCTTGTTGGTGTGCATCACCTGTGTAGGCACGAGAAACAAGAAACACTTGGAATTTGATGCCCGAAGGCAGGTGCTGTACCCCTTGGTGAGTGGCGTGCTGCTGTTGATATTGTCCGTGTGGCTCTTCGGCTATGCGATGGACACTCGTCTATATACCCTAAGATTGAACACCATTCTCTATATGGTGACAACCATCATCGGAACGGTATTGGTGCATATCGCCTTGGACAACATCTCGAAGTTCTTGAAGGAAGGACTGATGAAAGACCGTTTTAACTTTGAGAACGAGAGTTTTGAGCAGTGTCAAAAGGAGGAATACAACAAATACAGCGTGAATATCCCTATGCGCTACTACTATAAGGGTAAGTTCCGCAAGGGATGGGTGAACATCGTGAACCCTTTCAGAGGCACATGGGTAGTGGGTACACCTGGTAGCGGAAAGACATTCTCCATTATCGAGCCATTCATCCGTCAGCACAGTGCAAAAGGCTTTGCCATGGTCGTTTACGACTACAAGTTTCCTACCTTGGCAACCAAACTGTACTATCACTACAAGAAGAACCAACAGTTGGGCAAACTGCCTGAGGGCTGCAAGTTCAACATCATCAACTTCGTGGATGTGGAATACTCCAAGCGAGTAAACCCGATACAGCAGAAGTATATCAATAACCTGGCAGCAGCGAGTGAGACCGCAGAAACCCTACTTGAATCCCTGCAAAAGGGAAAGAAAGAAGGCGGTGGCGGCAGCGACCAGTTCTTCCAGACATCAGCCGTCAACTTCCTCGCCGCCTGTATCTACTTCTTTATCAACTATGGCAAGGAGCCATACGACAAAGACGGCAAGATGCTGATAGCAGAGAAAGTACTTGATCCGAAAACCATGCAGATGAAGCCGACCGGTAAGGTGTTTAACCATGCAGGAGAAGAAGTGGAGCCAGCCTATTGGTTGGGCAAGTACAGCGATATGCCCCATATTCTAAGCTTCCTAAACGAGAGTTACCAGACCATCTTCAATGTATTGGAGACCGACAATGAGGTAGCACCCTTGTTGGGACCGTTCCAGACCGCCTTGAAGAACAAGGCGATGGAGCAGTTGGAAGGTATGATTGGTACCCTGCGTGTCTATACCTCACGTCTTGCCACCAAGGAAAGCTATTGGATATTCCACAAGGACGGTGATGACTTCGACCTGAAAGTCAGTGACCCGAAGAATCCGAGCTATCTGCTGATAGCCAATGACCCAGAAATGGAAAGCATCATCGGAGCATTGAACGCCCTCATCCTCAACCGACTGGTGACACGAGTGAACACAGGGCAAGGTAAGAACATCCCTGTGAGCATCATTGTGGATGAGTTGCCAACCCTCTACTTCCACAAAATAGACAGACTGATAGGTACAGCCCGAAGCAACAAGGTGAGTGTAGCCTTGGGATTCCAGGAATTGCCCCAGTTGGAAGCCGACTATGGTAAGGTGGGTATGCAGAAGATCATCACCACCGTAGGCAATGTGGTGAGCGGTTCGGCACGAAGCAAGGAAACACTGGAATGGCTATCCTCCGACATCTTCGGAAAAGTGGTGCAACTGAAGAAAGGCGTGACCATCGATAGAGACAAGACGAGCATCAACCTGAATGAGAATATGGACAGTCTTGTACCAGCCAGTAAAATCTCGGACATGCCGACTGGATGGATCTGCGGACAGACGGCAAGGGACTTTGTGGCAACCAAGACCGGCATGAATGGCAGTATGAACATACAGGAAAGCGACGAGTTCAAGACCAGTAAGTTCTATTGCAAGACAGATTTTAATATGGCAGACATCAAGAAAGAAGAAAGCGAGTATATGCCACTGCCCAAGTTCTACACCTTCAAGAGCCGTGATGAGCGTGAGCGCATCCTCTATAAAAACTTCGTGCAAGTTGGTGAGGACGTGAAAGCCATGATATCGGAGATATTCAACAAGAAGAATGCCAAGTGACAAGCCAATGACACTCCAAATGCAAAACAAAAACAACATCCATGACGAAAAAGATAAGAACATATATTACCCTAATGCTTTTGTTTCTGTGCCAAAGCATCGTGGCACAGAACAAAACACCTACAAACGATAGCCCAAGCCAAACCGACTTGGGCATTTTTGCTTTGCCACCCTTTGAGCGAGCCGTGCGGTGCATCAAGTATTATGAAGGGTGGCACGACATCAAGCGCAACTATCCCTATATCGGATGGGGACATCGGATATTGCCACATGAAAAGTTCAAGAAGAATCTTACTTATCAGCAAGCCGATACTCTGTTACGCTCAGACCTCACCAAGTTATGTGCTATGTTCCGCAAGTATGGCAAGGACTCACTACTCCTTGCCGTACTTGCCTACAATGTCGGCCCCTACAAAATATTAGGGAACAAAAGATTTCCGAAGAGCCGTCTCCTGCAAAAGATTGAACGAGGATTGCGTGACATAGAAAAAGATTACCTTGACTTTTGCAGATGGAGAGGCAAATGCATTCCGTCCATCAAAAGGCGAAGAATGACAGAACTTCAACTATTATACATTCCATAAAATCGAAATATTACTTCATCAACCATCGAAGTAGCACTTCATAGCCTGTCGAAGTTATATTCCATCGGCAGTTCAAGTATATTGGCCTCGTAACATACAAAAATTGCATAAGAACAGCATTTGTTTATACAAAACTTCTGAGATATTAAAGAAAATAGAGTTAATTCCTCTTAAATTTATACTACGGTGTTGATATTTCCTGTCATTTCTTGTCTTTTCTCAATAAATTTTCGTATTTTTGCGGTCGGATTGTATAGCCAGACCGCTGTTGTCGCTGTAAGACGAGTTCTTTCATGATAACCGAGTCGGCAGCCTACGCCGTGCTGAGTGTAGTGAAGTCAACCATGACATATCTATACGAAAGCGGGCTTTGGGTGGGAAGACAATCTAGACATAATGGAAGGCGTTTATCGACGCTGTGTTTGAGACTTCCTGTAATCTAGCAAATTAACAGTTAATCATAGTCTTGAATATGGTCAACGGTAGATGTCCCGGGTGTGATTATTTCAATCCCGTGGAGACCTTGTAAGCATAGATTGTACCCTTTCGGGCGCAATCAAATGTATTATATAGGTCTCTTTACACGGACATGATTTTCATATCGGCGTGGGCTCTGACGTTGTCTGTTCAACTATGATAGGCAATTGCTAGAGCCTCAGGAAGTGGAATGGACAACAGAACGATTCCACGCTTTTTTTGTCGCAAATTAACGGATTTCTGTCTAGAAAAAAGTTAGCACCGATATGAAAGTCGATGAATGGACATCAGAAGATGTACACACCGTTGGAGGTGGTGAAACTCCTCCCTGCGCTGGACTTACCTCCAACGCCCTCCCCGAAGCTCAAAGCATTGTTTCCGCTGAGAGTTCACAAATAGGGGTGTCCACCAGAAGTGTCCATATAGCAAGTAAGCCTAAAGCACAAAAAGAGGAAGACTTTCCTCATTGGTATGCCTTACGTACCACATATGGTAGAGAGAAAAAGGCATACGACTACATGACTGCCAAAGGCATTCTGGCTTTCTATCCTACTACAGATACTGTAAAACTTATAAAAGGTAAGCGCAAAGTTGTTACCGAGTCACGTTTACCAAACATCTTCTTCGCCTACGGTACCGAAGAACAACTCAAATCTTTCGTTTACGACAACGTAAACCTCCCATTTCTCCGCTTTTATTATCGCCACGTCCACGTTGGGCGCAGAATAGAGAAGATTCCTATGATAGTTCCAGACTATCAGATGGAAAGTTTGAAGATCATCTGTGCTGCCGATGCGGACAATACCATTGTGTCTTTAGTCGAAGTACCAAAGTTCGAGAAAGGGCAGTTGGTGAAAGTGACCGACGGCGTATTCAAGGGAGTGATAGGAAGAGTTGCACGCTGGCAAGGACAACAGAGAGTTGGTGTAGTTGTGGAAGACTTAGTGACAGTTGTAACGGCTTATGTACCAAGTGCGTTTTTGAAAGCACTCACAAATGGACAATAATTATGGAACTGACTTTCCACAATAATTATAAAAAAGAAAGCGACAAGGAGATTGTTGAAAAAATAATCACCGTGCCATATAATGAAGAAGCTGCAGCTTATCTTCTCTATAATCGCTACGACCCTCTTCTTTTCAAACTTTATCGAAAAATATTCGATAAGAATCTTTCATGGTATGATGATTGCCTTGGTGATCTTTTTGATTATTTAAAAGGGAAAAATCAAGATTGGAACAAACTTCGAACTTTTGAGTGGAGATGTAATTTCGGACCTTGGCTAGGCAGAACTGCAAACAATCGTTTTTTGGAAATCAAACCATATCTGATAGGAAAAATTCAGAATTCCATCTCTATAGATGATGATGAAGACAGAACACCTGTCCAACTTCCAGACAACGGAGTTGAGGATTATGAGCAACTACAAAAAAAGATAATGTTGCTTGAAGCTATTGGGATGCTCAAAGATCCAGATCAAAAGTTTGTCATTCTTAAACGTCTCCAAGGTTACAATAGCAAGGAAATTGCTGAATTGTTGACAAAAGCGTGGAAGAAGCATGGTGTCAAAAAGTACGATAACAAAGGAAATCTTGTCGTTCCAACATCAGGTTATGTTGATGTACGTACCCAAAGGGCGAAGGACAGATTGAAAGAAATCATCATCAAACTATATTAAAACGAACTGAACATGAAAATTTCAAACGAACTATTAGCAGCATACGCTGAAGGAAATGTTTCGACAGAAGAAAGAAATGTTGTGCGTCAGTATCTTGCGGAATATCCACAAGAGTTGGAATCTGTAATGATGATGATGGATGAAGACTATGAATTAGAAGTGGGCGACATAGAAGAATACAACGATTGTTCTTGCAATAACAAACAGCAGACATCATTTCACGACATAGCACTTAGTGCTGCTGCCTTTGCCCCTTCAAACATCAATTCTTCTTTTCAAAAAGTCGCGATAAATACAGAAAGAGGAAATTTTAATCAACGAATGGAAGCGTTGATTGAAGAATTAGGTTTCTGATAATGGATTTCAATACTGTATATACAAAAGTAAAGGATTTTGCCGACCAGTTTGCCAACTCGTCGGCAGGATGTTATGCAGTTGAGAAAACTAAGAAACCAAAAGGAGTCCTTACAAAATCTGTAGAAACAAATGCAAAATATACAGTAAAGGAAGACAATTACCTTGGCAACATTATAGAAAACAAGTTAGTCAAGAGTTTTCTGAAAACAATTGCTGATAAATCCTATGCAAGACAAATAGAGGACATTCAAAATACAGCAACAGAACTTTCACGTTCTTCTTATCCTTCTTTATATCTAATTTACACCTCATGTTGCAGCATATTAGGTATTAAAGAAATCCCTATAGTCTATGTGACAACTAAGTTGAGAGGTATTAATGCACTTAGTGTTGAGATTAAGGGTTGTAAGATGATACTTGTCAGCAGAAGATTTACATCATCGCTTACGACAGATGAAATGAAATTCATTTTAGGGCATGAATTAGGACATCACCAACAAGGAAATTTGGTCGGACACACTGTAAATGGTCTCCTAAATAGTATGACAGACAAATCTGAAGTTCTTGGTCCTATTGTTTTAGACACGATAGAAGTACCATTGAAACGTTGGTGCCGTTGCTCAGAATTTAACGCTGATAGAGCTGGATACTTGTGCTGTCAAGACATAAAAGTCGTCAGAAATCTGTTTCTGAAATTAGGGATGATAGAAGAACGAAATGTTTACCATCAATATAAGGAGACAGGAGAAGACCATCCTCTTTTGTTTACGAGATATGAGGAATTGTTGAAATATGCAACTACAAAATAATCAATTTATGATTAGAAACAAGAAAATACTAACAGGTTTGGATCACACCTCGTATGAGCATCCTTTTGACCAAAAGGCATTGTCGGCTCTTGAATCGACACCAGGCTTGGATCTTGTAGGCAAGTTCATCACAAAAAACATGGTTGAGCGTGTCTATACGGTTCAATACACTGGTAGCCATTTGCGCGTCACAAAGGACAGTTATCCTAAAATCTATGACTATTTGGAATATGCGTGTCAAATACTTGACATCAAGAAGATTCCAGAACTATACATAGAATGGGGCTATAATATCAATGCTTGTACTGTTGGTGCAGAGAATCCTATCATCGTGCTCAATTCTGGTTTAATAGACCTTTGCGACGATGAAGAAATCATGTTTGTCATCGGACATGAGCTTGGTCACGTGAAAAGTAACCACATGCTCTATCACATGATGGCACAAGTTATCAACATTATCATCAGCATGATTCCATTCGGTAGCCTTGCTGCTGCTCCTGTGCAATTTGCTCTTTTCTACTGGGATAGAATGTCTGAGTTTACAGCAGACCGTGCAGGATTGCTTTGTTGTCAGAACAAAAATGCTGCTATCCGTGCATTCATGAAGATGGCAGGTATGCCAATCAAACAGTTTGAAGATATGAAGTATCAAACTTTCATTCAGCAGGCCAAAGACTTCAAGCAACTTGATTTTGAAGGTATGAATAAGATTATCAAAACTATTTCAATTGCTGATGATAGTCATCCATGGACGGTTATGCGTGCTGCAGAGTTGCTGAATTGGATAAATGGAGGAGAACTACGTAAGTTATTGTTACCTTACAAAAATAAATGACTGAAATTATGGCTCTTATTAATGGTACTGTTGTAAAATTCACAGATGGAAAATCTGGGATTGTTGGTTCAAAAATTGGAGAGGGAGGCCAAGGGGAGGTATACCATGTTAATTATGATGGAAAACCTATGGCTCTTAAATGGTATAACAAATGCCGTCCTTCTGCGGAATTTGTGGACAATTTAAAGAAAAATGTGTCACGAATAACTCCAGACGATATGTTCCTTTGGCCAATCGCTGTTGTTGATAACGAAATGGGAGTTGGTTATATAATGAATCTAGTCAAGCCCGAGAATAAAGACCTGTCAAAATTTATTGTAAATAAATGCCATTTCAAAGACGAGTTTACTGTAATAAACGCGGCTATAAATTTGTGTGTCGCATTTCAAAAATTACATCTAAAAGGACTTGCATATTTTGACCTTAACGATGGTAATTTTTTCTTTAATCCGAACACAGGTGAAGTGCAAATAGGAGATAACGACAATGTGTCTTCTGCAAATAATAATGTTTCTAATATAGGAGGAAAACGTGGTTATATGGCTCCAGAAGTAGTTATGGGGGCATCACCAAATAGATATACAGATTTTTATTCTTTAGCTATCATATTATTCCGGCTTTTTTTTATAGATCATCCTTTGCAAGGGAAAGGCATGGAAAAGATTCCATGCCTAACACCACGTGCAATAGAATATTTGTTTGGTACTAATCCAACCTTTATTTTTGACCCGATAAACAAAGAAAATAGAGCCACTAAGGAATATTCACCAAATGCTTTAGGCAGATGGGGAGAAGTTCCTGAGTTTATTCGTGCCGCTTTTTTAAGGGCGTTTTCCCATGAGTGTCAAATTAACCCGCAAAGCCGAATTATTGAAAATGAATGGATTAAATTGTTGTCAAGATGGCGGTCATGTCTTAATGTTTGTCCAGATTGTAAGGAATATACATATATAGAACCACAAGATTTTGGTAAATGCAAGGTGTGTGCTCATAAAAGATCCATACACTGGATGCAAATAGGTCATAAGGAATATTTACCACTTGTAGCAGGTCAAACTATTTACGAGTCTCAAATAGGCAAAGAAAGTCACTTTACAGTTGTTGCGAAAGTTGTATCTGCCAGAGACTCAAATAACGTCTTAGGCATCCGTAATCTTTCTAAGATGGATTGGTGTGTAACATATGGAACGCAGAAAGTCATAATTCCACCAGGCAAGGCTTTCAAATTATGTGATAGCATGTCCATTATGTTCAGTAATATCAAAGAGGTAAAGATTCGTCTAGTATCTCCTAGATAGATAACATGCTAATCAAAACTAAAGAGATATTTATAAACTCTCTTTCAAAAGTTAATAGACGTATAAGTCGTAAAATCATTTATTTTTTAATTTTAAAATTTAAAGAAAATGCCAATCAAAACAACGAATCAAGAAATTGGTGCAAGACCTTTGACACCAATTTTCTTCCTGGTTGACACATCAGGAAGTATGGTCAATGACCCAATTGAGGCTGTTAATGCAGCCATGAGACAAGCAATTCCTGAGATTAAAAATTTTGCTCAGGAAAATGCTGATTCTTCTATTTTAGTTAATGTGCTTGAATTTAGCACAGGTGTCAACTGGATGTCTGAGAAGCCGGTTAACGTTGAGGATTTCAACTGGTATGACCTAAAGGCTTCTGGACTCACTGCAATGGGTGCTGCTTTCGGAGAACTAAACAATAAGCTTTCTAGAAAAGCAGGTGGTTTTCTACAAGAGCATGCAAATAATGCTCCAATAATAGTTCTCCTTACAGATGGAGCTCCTACAGATGACGCTCAAAGTGAATTAGAAGATTTAAAGAAAAACAAGTGGTTTTCATATGCAATAAAAATTGCGATAGAATTACCTGGTGCAATTCACTCAAGTCTTGTTGAGTTCGTAGGTAGCGAAGAGGGCGTAATTCCTACAGACACCAATAAATTAAAAGAACTGTTAAAGGTTATAGCTGTTAATTCTGCAAAAATCGGTTCTCAGTCATCAACTCGCGGTAAAGCAAACACTGCTGCATCTATAGTTAAGCCTGTAAAGCCAGAAGTTGAGATCCCAGAGCCACAACCAGAACCTGATCCAACGGACTCGGGTGACATATTTGATGATATTTTTGATTAATGTAAACTTTAGAATCCAAGATGGTTTTGGTTTTCATTACCATCTTGGATAAATTATTTATTAATTATGGAACATTTCTGCAAATCAGTAATAGGTTCTAGCCACAAAGACACCAAGTTACCTTGTCAAGATTCATCGTTATGCGAAGTATTTGATAAAGGTTGTATAATAGCAGTATCTGATGGTCATGGAAGTAGAACTTATGTAAGAAGCCACATAGGGTCTAATTTTGCCTGTTCAATTGCTGTTAAATTAGCAAAAGAGTTTGTGTTGGATAATTATGATACTTTATCAAAAATTGGTCGAAAAAGTTATACTCCAGATAGTGGTGTTAAAGCAGATGCTTTGTTCTTGAATCTATTTACATGTATTCATCAACAGTGGTACGAAGCTATAAAAGAAAATGTCACTATTGAGCCATTTACCGATCAAGAAAAGATGAAACTAGGTAATGCTGATATTAAAGAAGCATTTGGTTGTACGTTAATGGTTGTTGTTAAAACAGATTGTTTTACATTTGCTTTTCATATAGGTGATGGTAGAATATATACTATATCCTATAATAACGAATGGACGCAACCAGTTCCATGGGATTCTGCTTGTGAGGATAACATTACCACCTCATTGTGTGAAAATAACCCTGTTGATAGTTTTAGGTATTATGTAGATTCATCAGACAATCAACCCTTTGTAATTTTTGCCTGTTCCGATGGAATTGAAGATTGCTATGGTGGTTCACATGACGGAAATTTTAAATCCGAAAAGCTCGTAGTTGACTATTCTGAGGTTATAAGAGCGTATCTTCAAGATAAGAAATCCGATTTTGATATTGACTGCGAAAGTTTCCTACATAATCAGAGTACAAGATTTTCTCATGACGACATGAGTATTGCTTTTGTTATAGATGATAGATTGCAGCTTCAACAAACGTGGCTTAAGCTTGTAGAATATCAAAGGTCAATATTTGAAGTGGCGGAAGAATGCAAATCTTATGAAATCCAAATTGCTCAATTATCAGATAGACTTAAAATAATAGGATCAAATATAATTAAATGTGAGAAGGAACTTCGTGGAACGGAAGAAAGTTTGGAACGTAAGCAAAAAGAGCGTGATATAAAGGAAGATAAATTACTAACGGAGAAATCGTGCAAAGACACTGCTACAACATTTAATGCGAAAATAATTCAATTTCAACAAGATATTCAGAATTATTGTGATTTATACGAGAACGAAACAATAGAAGTTTCTCTAAATAATACAGAATGCCTAACTTTCAAAAAAAAACTTACGGGCTACATACTAAAAGCTATAAAAAAAGCATTAGAAGTAATCCGTGCAGATATTATGGTTAAACAAGAGAATACAGTAATTCTGCAATCAGAGATAGATACACTAAACGATGAAATTCAAAAACTATCAGAGAAAAAAGAAAGTCAAACAAATAGTTTACGGATAGAAAAAGAAAAACGATCTCAGATAGAAAAACAAAAGGAAACTTTAACAAAGAAAAAGGATGAATGCGAAAACAAGAAAAAAGAAGTTGAAGAAAAGACAGGACGTGACATTCAATTAATATATGATGAAATAAAAAATAAAACACCCCACGAAGATGTAGATAATTGTTCTGATTCAAATGAGGAAGTTTATAATACATTGAATATTTGCAAAAAGTATTCTGACAGAAAGAACGAAGATTTCAATATAACTATAGAATCAAATAATTCTATAGTGCTAAGATATTCTGAAAATCCAAATCCATACTATATAAGCAAGGATGATTTTAAAAAATTATTAGAAATAATAAAGGGGGTTGACAAAAAAATATTTTCTGCAGATGATAATCTTAAAAATAATTGTATAACTGTCTTATTTTATAAAAAAGATGGATCGTCTACAATAAGAACTATTAATATAGAAAAAGATGAGGCTCAAATTATTTGGAGTGTTTGTACTAATATATTGAATAACAATGGGGCGCAATAGAGTTACATCTGATTTTGTTTTGGAAAACTGGATGCAGGTATAAGACTAGTTCCTTGCAATTATGCGATGTTTTCTTTGTGCATGATAAAAACTTTCATGTGAACCTAACAAGTGAGATTTAATATTAGTAACAAGATTACTCTCTACTCATATATATGATTTCTTCATCAAGTAGTATTATTAAAGTCATTAAAAGTATTTCCGAATTGGACCGTTCGATTTTTGACGATCCAATTAAGTTTGAAGGATATGTGAAGGATTTTTATTCTGGTAATTCTGTAGTAGTAGATGATTTTATTACTATACTTAGAAACTTGAATGATAGTATTATAAGCCATGCTGTTAATTCTGGCATCATTAATTCATCATGCAATTGCTTAAAAAATTCAGAATGTGTTAATGTTCAAGTCGCTTTGTTTAATATTATCTATGTTAGCAAAAAAATTCAAACTATTGAAAAATTAGAATCAGAAATAAGGAAGGCATACAAACTATTTTCAACTCTTGAGGAAGAATCTAAATTCAAAGCAAAAGCGAAAAAAATTAAAGAATTTAATGCCAATGTTGGAGGTGAAGTCCAGTATGGTAAAATAATACACCTGAGTTGGATTTGCAATAACCCCTTTCAACTTATTTTATCAAACAACAATGAGAATATGGATGTTACTTCAATTACATCTATAGACTTAAGCGTTACATCAGATATTTATGAATTACTTCTGTATGATAGTTCTGGGAGAATAATAGATAAGGCAATGATAAAAATTCCATATAGAGACCAATCCTTTTGCATGTTCTGTGGTACACCTATTTATGATGTTTCAGATAAATATTGTATTAATTGCGGTCTTAAGTTATGATATTATAATAAGTTTATTGCCTGCATTATGAAAAATAAAGTAAAGAAATTTAGGTGCTGGAGCAATTCAAATCGTGTTTATGATTTAGAGTTTATTGATGATATCATTAATATTCAAATAAATGTTTCACATAAATTCAAGCTGTTGCAGATCTTAAATGAAGATCGAGAAGAATTGTTTTCTGAATTATATACATCTATTAGATATAACTGCAAATTGAGCATTTATACTCCAGGACTTTATTATTTATATTTATATGTAAGTAATGATAGCAAAAACTTCGTATCATTTATTGGTGGAAAACAAATTATACTGTATTTAGATGGAACTAATCAGTGGTATTTCAAAATCCCTGAATATACCATGTGGAACAGAAACTTACTAGAATCAAAAGAGCTGAAATATGTGTTTAATGACACGTTGTTAAAAAATGACAATACAATGAGAAAAACTGCAATAAGGTTAACTAAAGGATGCCATAATCTTCGAGAAAAAGTTTTGGTAATACATGATTTTGTTGCAAAACATTTGTATTATGATTTTGATTCTTTATTGTCCACAGAGAGTACGAATCGTACAATAGAACAAATTGTACATACTAGAAGGTGCGTTTGTCAAGGATTTGCGGATTTGACATTATTGCTTTTAAAATCTATAGGAATTCAAGCGGAAAATATATTGTGTTATGCAATACAAAACATATTTGAAAGTGGATGGAGTAGCGCTTTTAATAGGACATCAGAACTTAATCACGTGATAACAAGAGCTAAACTTGAAAATCGATGGCTTTTTATGGATGTCACATGGGATTCAACAAACCGTTTTGAAAATAATGTTTATATAAAAGGTGATTGGGTTTCGCATAGATATTTCGATGTAACTCTACCTTTTTTGTCTTCTACCCATAGATTCTTCAAGAAATAATGCATTGATTATGGGATCTTCTTCTCATTGGGGTAAAAATAAAGTGATAAAAACAGGAAAGCAGATACGCAAACATGATTCAACATATCTTTCTCCTCAATTAACCATAGCTGTTTATGAGAATATAACCATCACTTTTCCAAGTGAAGTGTAAGCACTCAAATTAAGGCTTAAATTAGAAAGAAGTATCGATGTATTTAAAATTGAATTATGTACGGCAGTGAAGATTTGGAACTTTTTCTATAAGTGAGAACAATAAAATTATATTGTTGAGCGAAGAAAATGTATGTAATAGTTAATAAACAAGTAAAAAACATCTCAATGTATAGACACTTGCAAAAGTGCCTATACAAAAGGCATGCCCTAAATTGATTACTAACTTAAGTTGTGTTTATCGGCAATGAAATGCCCTAAATGTAATACCGAGAATCCTATAGAAGCTAATTTCTGTAGATGTTGTGGCTATGCAATATCTACAGAACACAACATATATACAGAAAATCAAAGACTACTGAATGAAAATAATAGATTAAAAGATAAAGCTCGCTTTTTTGAAAGTTCTTTAACAAGAGAACGACTCCAATTAAGAGATGTGATAGAAAACCAAGAAACGAAAATAAAGAAATTGGAGCATGAATTACACGCTTTGAAGTTCAATGTTCCCAACCGTAAGCCAATCAAACCTCAAATAATAACAAAAGAAATACATAAATGTCCAGTTAAGACACATATAAAGTATATTCTTTCTATCCTATTATTTATTATCATAGGAGTCCTTAGTTGTTATTACATCTACAATAAGGAAGAACATTTTAAGAAACAAGTTGCTTCTTATAAGCCTTTTGAAGTCCTTAAAATAAGTATTAAAGACGATTATGATAAAGGTACAAATATAATAAGGTATGATGAGGCAACATTTATAAAACCACATTTAACTGTGGTCGGCTTTAAGGACGGACGTTATAAGATAAAAGCTAAGATTTATCGAAATAGTGTATTTGTGCCAATTCTGCTACATGGTTGGGTTTATGACACCATGATTCTTAAAAGAAACGATAGTAGTCCTTTTGATTGCTCTTTTGAAGGGATATATGATATAAAGAAAGGCGTAATAACCCAGTTCGACATGAAAGAATTTGGTTATGAAGAACGTGGACATTGGGCAGAAGGAGATTATCTAATAGAATTTTGGTATAAAAACATCTGCTTAGGAAAAGAAGAATTTAAGATTTCGAAAAAGTAAAATGAATTCATCAGCATTAAATACAAAACAATGCCCTAAATGTCATACAGACAATCCTGCTCTTGCAAGATTCTGTAGGCATTGTAGATATGAATTCCCCGAAGCTACAATAACAGGGGGATCTTTATCTCCAGAAATCAAAAGTTTCAAGATTAGGGAAGACAAGTATTGGAAAGGGAGTGTTGTACATATAGAATGGAAAGTGGATAATGCCAACATTGTGATGATTAACGATGTTGACGTAACATCTATGTCGGACTTTGAGATTACAGTTGATAGCGCAACTACTTTAACAATATCTGCAGAGAACGATTATGATAAAGCATCAAAATCATTAAGACTATCACCCCTTTCTCTTCCTTCTATAACTTCTTTCTCATCATCACAACGAAGCATATCGTCCAATCAAGAAATAAAACTGAAATGGAGCATACGCAATTTTGTAAGAGCAGTATTAAGATATGGAAGTGAAGAGATAGATGTAACACATAAAGATTATTTTAAGCATCGGCCAGATAAAAATATAACATATACATTGGTATGTTTCGCAGAAGACGAACGTTTCTACGAAGAACAGTCTATTGATGTTCACGTTATGCTACCTGTCAAGATAAAATCTTTTGAGGCAAATAAGGATTATATCGTTGAATCAGATAAAGTGGTACTGACATGGGATGTGGATAATGCTGACAGTGTTATATTATATCCATTTGCAAGAGAGGTTTCAAGTTTTAACAAGTATGAAGTCGCTCCATCAAGGACAACAGAATACAGGCTTGAAGCAAGAAATATGATTTCCAAGGAAGAAGCTATTATTGCAGTTGGTGTAAGAACTCTGCCTAAAATAGATGTGGAATTTGCGGATGCGATATCTAAGATAGAACTTCCATCATGCAATGTTGATTTGTCTTTCATATCAAGCAGTATGGAAAAATCTAAAATAGATGAGTGGATGACAATAATGCCATTGGAAGATCTAAGTCGCCTTAATTTTAAGTACAAAATAAAGGCATTCGGCTCCGCACTAAGAAAAATGTTCATAAAAAGATGAAAAGGAATAAATCTGCTTTATATCTATTGCCTACATTTTATCGTCAAGTATCTGATGCCATAATAATTATGATTGTTATGGGATGCTTGATTATAAGTATGGACACTATTATTTGTGTCAAGAGCAATGGTGCTTTTCAATTCCTGTGGACTCTTAGCGCAGGCATTGCTTATTTAAGTGCATCTTATTGTTTATATAAATATATACCAACAGTATTGAAAAAAGGTAGCAAAGACGATTATACAATACTCTCCATTATTGGATATGTGTTGTACTTGTATGCGTTGTCACCCATATGTATATATATATATATGTGGAACAGCAATGGGGCTTATTTGGTAAATATGGTTCAGATTGTCTATTCCTTTTTAACACATATACTAATTGGCTACTTCCCAGTTCCATTGTACTAATGGCGAGTGTTACCTATTGGTTGATAACATTGTTAATACAACAAAGAAGCAAAACATTTTGTAAATTAGAAAAGAAAAAGAAAAGTATATATGAATAATTGTTTTCAGAAACTATTATGGAATATATCGGGAGCAGAACTCCCGATATTGGAAAAGTGCCAGACAGATCACAAGAAATTCTCTGCCATTGGTGCAACCATCTTGATGACAGCATTTATTGCTCTATGTGCAGGAACTTCTGCTGCATGGTATTTTACGCAAAAAGGTGATGATAGCTCAGGAATATTCGGCTGGTCCTTGGCATTTGGATTCTTATGGGCAACGCTTATATTCTGTATAGATAGAAGTTTGGTAATAACCCTGAAAAAAGACCCGACAAAAAAACATCAAAAATTTATCATACCTTTAGTATCTCGTGCTCTTTTGGCTATAGTTGTTGCTTTTATGGTTTCTATACCATTGGAGCTTGTGATATTTGAAGACTATATTATCGCAAACCAAGAAAACTTTGAAGCAAATCAGATTGCAGTACTTGGACAACAACTGAAAGATAATAGCGGTGAAGATGTGATGAATAAAAGAATCACAGGAGCTGATGCTACTTTGAACAGATTGAGTAACGAATCAAAGAAATTAGGTGGAGATATAGATGCACTACAAGCAAAGATAAATAATTTGGAAGTACAGAAAGAACGACCTAATAGTTCCGCTTATAACTCAGCAAAGGCAAGGTACAATTCTGCACAAAGAAGTTACAGTAAAGCAAGTGCCAACTATAACACAGAAAACAGAAAAAGATACCCTTCATCTGGCGCATTAAATTCATATCGTTCAAGTATGAACAGTTACAAAGCAGCAATGACTGCGGCTAAACGTGATATGAATATAGCGGCACAGGCTTGGAGAAATGAGAAACAAGCTGCTATTGATGCACTTATTCCCCAAAGAGATGCCAAAATTGAAGACAAGAAGAAAAAGGATGAGTTTTATGGAACAACGCTTGATAGTAAACTAAAAGATACAGAAAAAGCCCAAAAAGCCGCTGAGGAACGGAAAATAAAAGAAGAAAGTAAACAAGAAAAATTAGCGAATGGAAATCATTTTATTCAAAATTTCCAAATACTTGAGTATGCGGTATGGCAAACGGACAAAAATGGGAATCTTACAGATAAGACACAACTAATGTTCTTGTGGCTTGTTAGATTGTTGTTCTTTATCGTAGAAATTCTTCCGACCATTGTGAAAATCGTGTCTCCAATTGGTTCTTATGAGCGAATGGTATATGCCGAAGAGAAGAGTTTGGAGGAATACTTGGAGTCTGACGAATATACAGACAAGATAAGGCATGTTCACGAATTGGCTCTGAGTACACAGGAAGAATTGCAGCAAGAACAACATGACACAGAAATTGAATTGAAGAAGAATATTCTCGAAAAGATAAAACTGGCTCAACTAGAAATAGCAGAGCTTGCTATTGAAAAGTGGAAAGAAACAGAAAAAACAAAATTATCAACATCTTCTGAGTCGGTAACTCCGACTGGAGAAACGGAAGAAACAAAAACAGAAGAAAATGAAGAAGCTTAAAGGATTAAAACTTGAAGACTATCAACACGAATCTGACAAAGCCGCTTTTTTGAGTCTTGAAAAAATAAAGGCTTTCGACAAGGCTGTTGATTGGGTCATAAAAAATACAATAGAAGAAGTTACTAATGTTCAGCAAACAGGTAGTAGTATTTGTGTCAATCAAGATGCTACTCCTGAATTATTCAACTTGGTAAATGATGTCGCTGCTACGGTAGATGTAAGCAATGTGCCACAAGTATATACCCGATGGGGATATGACATATACATAACCACAGATGGTGACAAGCATCCTAAGATGATAGTGAATACGGGTACTGTAGATTTGCTGACACCTGATGAGCAACGCTTTATGATTGGGCATGAGTTCGGTCATATCAAGAGCAACCATCTGAAGTATCTGCTATTGTGCAGATATTGGTCGCTGTATCATTCATATATACCAGGCTCGACGTTGCTGCAAATACCATTGTTCTATTGGTCAAGAATGACAGACTTAACTGCAGACCGAGTAGGATTGCTCGCTTGTCAAGACATTAATGTCGCATTAAAAACGATGATAAAACTCGCAGGAGCACCAGAGTCTTTATATGATAATTTAAACATAGAGGCTTTCATCGAACAAGCAGAAAGTTTCAATATTTCAAAGATGGGTGTCATGAACAAAATCGTAGAGAAGATTTCTGTTATGAACAATGCTGCACCATGGATGGTCAGACGAGCATCAGAACTGTTGAAATGATATAAGAGTGGTGCATACCAAAATATTCTCAGCAAATATGCCAAATAAGATGGTGGACATTAACGAAACTTGTTCAGCAGATCCTCGTACGTCAAAAATCAGGACTCTGATGCTGATGGTCACAAATTCATGTAACTTGAACTGTGTTTATTGTTATGAGAGTCATAAAACATCACATAAGATGGATTTTGATACTGCGAAGAGAGCTATCTTAGATGTTTTTGATGAAACTGGCTTTGATGGCGTCTCCATTCAATTTATGGGTGGTGAACCCCTTCTTGCTTTTCCCTTGATAAAGGACGTGAGTGAATGGCTGTGGAGTAAGAATATAAAATATCCATATTCTCTTTTTGCAGCAACGAATGGTACTCTTCTAAACGAGGACATGAAAGTTTGGTTCACCGCAAACAAACACAGAATTTCATTAGGGCTTAGTTTTGACGGTGATGTTAATACACAAAACACCAATAGATCAAACTCGGCTTCTTTGGTAGATTTAGATTATTTCCGTGATACATGGCCTGAATCATCTGTAAAAATGACGATTTCTACTGATTCGTTAAAGTATCTCTGTGAGAATGTTGTTTTTTTGGAAGAGAGTGGATTTACGAAGATAAAGACAGACTTGGCATATATGCATGGTTGGACAAAACAGCATCTTGTATTGTGGAACGAACAATTGTCTCTTCTAAAGAATTATTATTTAGACTCTAATCGAGATATGCATTGTTCTTTATTCAATACGCCTATTGATGCTATTCTATCAGAAGAACGACATGCTAAAAGATGTAGCTGTGGTGAGGAAATGAGCTGTGTGGATTGGGATGGAACCATTTATCCATGCCAAATGTTCGCTCCTATTTCCATGGATTCAGCCATGTATAACAAATTAAAGGACATAGATTTTGCCGATGCAGAAAACTTTCAAGTACAAGAATGCAGAGATTGTGTCTTACAATCCTGTTGTCCAGGATGTGCTGGTTGTAATTTGAAGTTTAATGGAGCTATTAATCGTATAAATCCGTTTTATTGCAAGGCTTTTATGATACAGATATTCCATACCTTGGATTACCAACTGAAAGTTGCCGAAAAAATAGAAAATGATATAGAACGTGAGAATTTGAAACATGACATAAACAAGATAATTACATCATTAAAACTTAATTGATATGGCTACAAGATTAGAAGAAAAAATAATGGAAATATTAGGTTCCTCAGTTGAGAAAAGCGTATCTTTGGCTTTTGCTATTGCTCCCAAAGAAATGAAGTTACGCAATGCTTACAGCTATAATGCGGTCAAAAAAGAATGCGGTGGATGGTCTGGAAATTGCGACTGTTCTAACAATCCTTGCATGATTTGTTCAAGCGCACATTGACATGGCAAAAAAAAGTACAATAATACCAGGACTCAGTTTCTCATGGAAAAGAGCTGTCGGCATAACTGCATTGAAGCAAAAAATAGCAAAAGAAACAGGAATACCGACATCAAAAGCCGGTATCGAAAGAAAAGTGGGAAAAATCATATTAAGCAAACTGTTCAAGTAGCTTGCAAATGATAGAAAACCAAGGATTCATCCATCTTTCTACTAAAATAATATAGATGAATTATGAAAATGAATCTTTTGAATTCCGCATATCTGTTCAACAATGCTGACAGATATATAGATAATGTAGCTCGTAGAGTATCCAACACTTTCCGATACAAAGGCTATGAGGTTAATGAGGTAAAACTTCCTACGGGAGAATGGGACATTTCGCTTAAGAAAGGAAACTTATTTCAAGCCGTATTAGGTATGCAAACGGCTCTCAAAATAAGATTGTCCGCCTCTACCCCACATGCTTTGGTTAAGATGAACATTGGATTGTTTGGACAACAAGCAATCCCTACAATACTGACGATTGCTGTATGGTGGCCTATAGCATTATGCCAAATTGCAGGGTTGGTGAAGCAGCACAAACTTGACCAAGAGGTTATAGCTGTGATTGCCAACTCTTTTAATATGGCAGCAGGTCATACAATCACATACAGTGTAATTGATTAAATAATAAATGGCAAAGTATAAACTACCCAATCTTGACATTGATATTATTAAGCACCCTGATGATAGCACTATATTAGATGGACTTAATCAGATTCCATTGTTCAAGAGATTCTTAAACAATACAATCGTTCCAATAAAAGAATCTTACAATGAAGTAGAATCATATGGTGATGGTTGGAACATTACTGCCCAAAGTTCACCGCAAATTTATCAATGTCTCAAAGAGGCTTGTGGAATATTGGGAGTCAAAAAAGTACCAAAGTTAACATCTGAATGGTTCTATGCTCCCACTTCATTTTCGGCAGGCAATGAAAACTTCCGAATAGTTATATCTTCAGGAGCTATTGATTTGTTTGAGAAGGAGGAATTGATATTCTTCCTTGGGCATGAGTTGGGACATTATATTTGTGGACACAAGCCATATCAGATGTTGTTGGAGGCTTTGTATATGCCATTCATTGATAATCCGTCGGTGAAGATGTGGTCAACCATCGTAAAAGTACCATTGTTAGATTGGTACCGAAAATCTGATTTCACTGCTGATAGAGTCGGATTGTTGTGTTGCCAGAATATTGATGTGGCTCTTCGGGTAATGATAAAAAGAGCTGGATTACCAAAGAAATGCTATAATGAAATTAACATCAAGGCATTTTTGAAGCAAGCTTTTGATTTTGAAAACCATCATGTAGGGAATTTAGACAAAATAGCAAAAGCATTGTCCTTGCGTTCATGTGAATATCCATGGATGGTGCAAAGAGCGGCTTATCTTTATGAGTGGTACAGATCGGGAGAATATCAGAAAATAATCAATAAATACAAGACTATATGATAACATCATTTTATAATGGTAACAGAGGGCAGCTGATGCCTATTCTAAATGCCAACAGAATTACTGAAGATAAAAAGAAAGAAGCTATCAAGGCTATGGGGATGAGTGCATGTCAAGCTAGTTGCATGAGTCGAGGATGCTGCTCTAAATGCCATGGCAGTGGTCATAGATAATGGTGGTATGCAAATAACAACATCAAGCAAACATGACTACTATTATCTACCACGAACAAATGAGATAATAGCAGAGCCTAAGGAAGATAACTTTGAGTGGATTTTTAATGAGTTGTCCGCATTCGGTGAATTACCCAATGTGGACAATTTTGTTATAAGCATAACAGAAAATTGCAATCTGCGTTGTACTTACTGCTGCTATTCGGGAAAATACAAAAATAATCGCATTCATGGTACAAAAAGCATGAGTGCTGATGATATTGATGCTATATATGAGTTCATAAAAAGGACAGTAAAAAGGACAGTAAAAAGTAAGGATTTAAAGATTGCTTTCTATGGAGGAGAGCCACTTACCAATCTGCCCCTATTGAAGTATGCTATAGAAAAAGCCTCTGTGTTCTTCCAAGGCTATAACCTTTCTGTTTCCATATCAACTAATGGAGTTCTGCTTACACCATGCACAATAGACTGGTTCATTAAAAGAAATGTAAGGATAGATATTTCTATAGATGGTCACAAACAAATTCACGATAGGCAGCGAATCAATGTAACTGGTAATGGTTCTTTTGATTATGTGTATAAGGCTTTATCTTACATAAAACAGCAACATCCGCAATATCTTAAAGAGAATGTATTGCTCCTAATGACCTTGACTTCACTAAGTGATTTGGAAACCATTGCTCGCCATTGGGCAAAAGATGAAATTTTATTTAATCTTGTGCCAACAAAGATTTCAAGCCTTGCTCCAAATTTTAAGGTTGGTGTGACAGAATGTTATTACGAAGAATTAGTAGAGAAATACCTGGAACTTCTGAGCTGTTACGAGCAACATCGAGATTGGGTTGTCTTGCAAGTGTTTTTCGAACAATGCATTGCTTATTGGATCAATCGACCAATTCTTGATGCAAGTGATAGTATTCCCATGTCTACATGTTTGCCCACATCAAACAAATTGTATGTTGATGCAGATATGAAGATTGGTATTTGTGAAAAGATGGCTGATTGTTATCGAATAGGAAATATTAGTAATGGGATTGATTGGAAAGAGGCAAACAGTATTGTTTCTTCGTACTATAAGAAACGCAAGCACAAATGTCGGAACTGTCCTGCTGTAAGAATGTGCAATCTATGCCTTACTGCTGTTGAATACAACGACAGCCAATGGAATACGCTCTGTCATAATGAGAAAGTATTTATGAAGATCGGTTTTCGCATATTTTGTGAAATGGCAGAGCGTGGTTTGATAAATTCAGAATTTCCAACATTAAAAACAAGAAGGTTGAAACTGACAGAAGTAACAGATAAAGATTGTTTGAAACTGACAGAAATTATTAATGATAAAGAAACGAATCTATTTTTGCCAGAACTGATAGGAATATGTGATGCTCCAAAAGGTGTACAAAACATAGTGAATACTTTCAAGAAATATCAAAATCAAGGAGAAGGCTATTTGTGGGGGCTCAGATTGGATAAGGCATTGATTGGTTTCGTAGGTGTCATAGACTTGTCTTATAAGCCTTCTATTTTTTACGCCTTACATCCAAAGGCTCGACATAAAGGGTATATGCAGGAAAGTGTTTTGGCAATAATGAATTATCTATTTCATAACAATGTGTGCAATCAGTTAAGTACTGAGGTTAAATGTGGCAATACGCCTTCAATAAAATTGTTAGAAAAAGTAGGTTTTGTTAAGCTTGAAAGTAGTAGAGAAATAATTAGTGTTTACTGAA